>Ga0209702_10000374_pt1 | contig 92797 bp, 84 predicted proteins | sample FRY01_FD_187210 | JGI IMG/M metagenome (GOLD analysis project Ga0209702, IMG submission 187210) | Freshwater microbial communities from Lake Fryxell liftoff mats and glacier meltwater in Antarctica - FRY-01 (SPAdes) (version 2) | ecosystem: Environmental > Aquatic > Freshwater > Ice > Glacier... | reverse complement strand
CATCGCCCTTTACTGGGCGGTCTCTTGCGGGGCCTTTGACGAACACGAAACCGCCGAAAGCGGCTTAAAAGGGGGACTCTGAAGAAACTCGCCCGCTCGCTTACCTCGCTGTTCAAGGCCGGGTTGCACTACCTGCGACGATGTAGAGCCATGTCGCTGCCGATCCCAGCCCTATGGGCCGTCTGGCCACATCATCAGGGGGAATGAGAAAAATGACGGGTGGTAAGCCTCTCACCTCACCATGCTTGACCGATATGGGAATCCTGCTATTGCGCGCGCTCGCTATTGGCTCTGCACCCCGGTGAAGCAGATGCCGCGACGGGCATAATCGGCCCTTCGGTGCGATACCGGGTTCAAGCGCCATCGATTGGATGGCGATAGCAAATTGGAAATGAATTATGTCGAAGCGTAAAGCATCGAAGTATAAACTCGACCGCCGGATGGGTGAAAACATCTGGGGCCGTCCTAATTCCCCGGTTAACAAGCGTTCTTATGGCCCCGGCCAGCACGGCCAACGCCGCAAGAGCAAGATCTCCGACTTTGGCCTCCAGCTTCGCGCAAAGCAGAAGCTGAAGGGCTATTACGGCGACGTGACCGAGAAGCAGTTCCGCAGCACTTACAAGCAGGCCGCTCGGATCAAGGGTGATACCGGCCAGAACCTGATTGGGCTGCTCGAACGCCGCTTGGACATGATCGTTTATCGCGCCAAATTCGCGCCGACGATCTTTGCTGCACGTCAAATCGTCAGCCACGGTCACATTCGCGTCAATGGTGTGAAGTGCAACGTTGCTTCGCGTCGCTGCGATCTCGGCGATGTGATCAGCCTGGGCGACAAGGCCAAGGAAATGGCATTGGTTATCGAAGCTCAGAGCCTGCCAGAGCGTGACATTCCTGATTATGTTGCTGTCGATGGCAATGACAAGGTGACTTTCACTCGCATTCCGAAGCTGGACGAAGTGCCTTATCCGGTGACGATGGAGCCAAATCTGGTTGTCGAATTCTATTCGCGCTGATTGGCTTCAGCCAAACAAAAACGGGCGGTCCTTCGGGGCCGCCCTTTTTGTATCAAACTGATTTATCTAACGGAATATTGGCTGCAATTACTCGCTGCGAGCGTGATCATCCCAGCGGGCGAATTCGAAGGCAATGGAGCCCTCGACCAGAATTTCCCACATATGGGCAATCACTGTTTCCGGCAGGCCGAGCTCTTTCGCCTCGGCCATAGCTGCCGAAATCACCGCAGCCTTTCGCGGTTCATCACGGACATCTTCCCGCTCCGGCTTGATCCGGGCTGCGGCCTCCATATAGCCAAACCGCTTGGCTAGCAGCGCCACCAACTCCCGATCGGTCGCGTCCACCCCTTCGCGTACGTCGGCCATCGTTTCGCAAGTATCGGGCAATTTTGGCATCAAGTGTCTTTCTTTAGATAATCGCGGCGGAAGTCCCCAACGAAGGCCGCAAAGCGCCTCTTCCCGATGGCATCGCGCATCGCCTGCATCAACTGTTGATAGAAGGCTATATTGTGTTCGGTCATCAGCATTGCACCCAAAATCTCGCTGGATTTGACCAGATGATGCAAATAAGCGCGGGTGTAAGTTGCGCAGGTGGAGCATGAACAGCGTTCATCCAGCGGCCCCGTATCCTCCGCAAAACGGGCATTGCGCAGATTGATTGGGCCGTTCCAGGTAAATGCCTGTCCGTTGCGGCCCGAACGGCTCGGCAGTACGCAATCAAACATATCAATGCCGCGCTCGACCGCGCCGACCAGATCATCGGGCTTGCCCACACCCATCAAATAGCGCGGACGGTCCGCAGGCAATTGATCCGGTGCAAAATCGAGCGTGGCGAACATCGCCTCCTGCCCTTCGCCTACGGCAAGGCCGCCGATTGCATAGCCATCAAAACCAATCTCTGTCAGCGCATCCGCGCTGCGTTTACGGAGTTGCTCGTCCAGCGCGCCCTGCTGGATACCAAACAGCGCTGCACCTGCCGCATGGTCGCCGCCAGCATCGAATGCATCGCGGCTGCGCTGCGCCCAGCGCATAGACATCTCCATCGATGCCTCGATCATTTCACGGGGCTGATCGGCCCGAGGGCATTCATCGAAAGCCATGACGATGTCGGAGCCGAGCAGGCGCTGGATTTCCATCGAGCGTTCAGGCGTTAGCATATGTTTCGACCCATCAAGATGGCTGCGAAATTCGACGCCTTCTTCGGTCAATTTGCGCAGATCGGACAAGCTCATCACTTGATAGCCGCCGCTGTCGGTCAAAATCGGCCGGTCCCAATTCATGAATTTGTGCAGGCCGCCAAGCCGCGCCACCCTCTCCGCGCCCGGGCGAAGCATCAAGTGGTACGTATTGCCCAGGATAATATCAGCGCCGGACGCGCGCACTGTCTCAGGCTTCATCGCCTTCACTGTGGCGGCGGTGCCTACCGGCATAAAAGCAGGCGTGCGGATGTCTCCGCGGCGCATCTCAATGCGTCCGGTGCGCGCCCTTCCATCAGTGGCGGCGATAGTGAATTGGAAGCGTGGGTTTTCAGTTTGGGTCATGGGCTTGCGGCCCTTAGCCGCAGCGGCCACAGGGGGCAAATGCCGGAGGAGGTAAAAGTTGGAATCATTTGATGTTGCGGCCTCGCTTTATCCGACGATGTTTGCCGTTGCGATATTCACCGGATTTGTCGATTCCATCGCTGGCGGCGGCGGCTTGGTTATGATGCCTGCCCTGCTCGCCACGGGAATGCCGCCGCATCTGGCGCTGGGAACCAACAAACTTCAATCGGTATTCGGCACCAGCATGGCCTGCCGGAACTATTGGAAGGGCGGTTTGGTGCAAGTGCGGGAGAATTTTCCACTGGTGGCGTTGGCCTTTGTCGGCGCGGCCAGCGGGGCTTTGCTCGTGCAACAAATATCGCCCGGTGTCCTGACTTATATGGTGCCTGTGTTCCTGCTGATCCTCGCCGCCTATGTAATTTTCAGCCCCGCCATGACCGATGTCGACGCGCATGAACGGCTATCTCGCAAGGGCTATGCGCCAGTTGCGGGCGGGATCGGCCTATATGACGGGTTTTTTGGCCCTGGGACCGGGCAATTCTTCACCGCAAGCCTGGTCGGCTTACGCGGTCAAGGGCTGACGCGCGCCACCGCCAACACCAAATTTTTCAACTCAGCCACCAATTGGGCATCGGTCATCGTGTTTGCTCTGGGCGGAAAGATGATCTGGCTGCTGGGCCTCACCATGGCGGCGGGGGCGATGCTGGGCGGCTATCTCGGGTCACATTTCGCCATGCGCCACGGTGCGCGAGTGATCCGGCCGCTGATGATCATTGCATCTTTGGGACTTACTGGCCGGTTGATGTGGGACTGGTTTAGCTAGGCAACCAATTGCCGTGGAAGCCTGGCGGTACGACATGGGGAATGGTGATGGAGGCGGTCACTTCTAACGATCCGGCATCGAGAATTTCAAGCGCGCTGGTGCCCGCATCAGGATCGATCACAAAACCCATAATCCAGCCATCACCCTCCGGCGCGTCATCGCTGCGCGGCACGAACACAAATTCGCCCGGGATCCGGCCACCGCCAAAATGGTGGACAGTCTTTTCATGCTTGAGCAAATCGTGTCGCAGCAGCGGCAAAGTTTCGAAAAATTCCAGATTGCCGTCTTCTGGTAAGCCGATCGACCACAGATATCGGTGCGGCTGCGTGAAAAACCGTTCATCGGGCCGAGGGAATTCCTGAGGCTGCGCATCTAACGTTTCGCGGGTGACCTTCTTGGCTATGGGATCAATTGACCAGCGTTCCAGACCAAGGCTCTGTCCGTAGGGGCCAGGCATTTCACCATCGAACATTGTTTCATAGACGCAAGCATCCAGCGTCACAGACCCGTCATCATTGTCAAACGCATTGCCGATATGAAAGGCGTAACAGGGGGCGATATCGCACCAGATGATGTCCGACGCCATTCCAGCGCGCGGTAGCAAACCGATGCGGGGCGGGTGCTTTGCATTCCAACGATAAGGGAATTGATACCCCGCGACTAAAGTCGGCATGGAGAATGTTACCGGCAGATCTAGAATGACGACGTATTTCACAGTCAATGCGCTGTCATGGATGGATGGCCCATGGCGCACAGGGATCGGCATTTCCCGCAGCACCTTGCCACTGTGGTCCAACACGACATGATTGATCGTGTCCTGCACCGGCCCGTCATAAGTAATCGCGTGATGCTCGCCGGTTTTAGGGCATTGATGCGGGTGGGCCGTAAACGATCCGGCCAGACAGCCGCCAAAATCGCTGTAGCCAACGGTTTCCAAGTTTTCGTCCAACTCTGCCGGGTATGAGCTAGCCTCGACAAGGGCCATCGCTTTACCGCCGATATTCAGCACATTGGTGTTAACCGTGTCACCAAAGCCGCGCCGCGGCCCAGGCGCAGCTGGCGGGCCACCTTTTGCTTCAAGGTCGCGCGATTTGATGTACCGATTGCGGTACCATTCGGCGCGGCCATCTTTCAGCCGGACCCCATGCACCATCCCGTCACCAATGAACCAATGGTGCCCCTTGTTAGCTGGGCCATGGGGATTGGGACCAATCCTGATGTAGCGCCCGTCCAATTGCGGTGGAATGCTACCAACTACAGATAGATAAGTGAGCGTAAATTCCTCTGCCATCGGCGTATGAACCCCGCGCAGAAACGGGATTGTCGAAGGTTTGGGCAAGCGTTTACGGTTGAGCGCAGCAAGCGCGACGATTGCCGGAGTTACCGCCTTGCGAATTGCTGTCTCGATTCTGCTTGCCACTGCAATTCTCCGCCGAAAAAAAGGGTTTTAAACTAAAACTAATCGTCCAGCTAGGGTATTAGTAACGACGAATCCCCATAACTGTAAAAGCGGTAATCATCGGCAATCGCATGGGCATAAAGCGCCTGCATGCGGTCCATCCCCATCAACGCGCTGACCAGCATGAACAGCGTTGATTTCGGAAGATGGAAATTGGTCATCAGCCCGTCGATCGCGCGAAAGCAGTATCCCGGGGTGATGAAAATCGAAGTATCACCCTCGAACGGCCTGATGATGTTGTCTTCCCCAGCCGCACTTTCTAGCAGGCGCAGGCTGGTGGTGCCGACAGAAATCACCCGGCCCCCTGCCGCGCGCACTGCATTCAGCCGGTTTGCCGTGGCGGTGTCGATCCGGCCCCATTCGGCATGCATGGCGTGATCGGTAGTATCATCGGCCTTAACCGGCAGGAAAGTCCCGGCACCGACATGCAGGGTGAGGATTTCGCGACCAATCCCCGCTTCGTCCAGCGCAGCGAGCAATTCCGGCGTGAAATGCAGTGCTGCGGTAGGGGCCGCGACAGCGCCGTCTTCCTTTGCGAACATGGTCTGATAATCGGATTTGTCGCGCTCATCCAAAGGACGCTTGCTCGCAATATAGGGAGGCAGCGGCATCCGCCCTGCGCGCTCGAGCAGGGTTTCGACCGGCTCATCGCCCTCAAATGCGAGGGTAAAGCTGCCGTCCCCGTGGCGCTGCTCAGCAATGGCCGCGACATCATTGGCGAATTGAATCCGGTCCCCTTCGCGGAGCCGCTTCGCATTGCGGATGAATGCTTGCCAACGGCGCAAATCGATCCGTTTGTGCAATGTCGCACCGATCTTCGCCTCTCCGCGTGCTCCCTCAAGCTGGGCAGGGATCACCCTGGTGTCATTGAATACCAACACATCACCGCGATTAAGCAGCGCGGGCAGATCGCTGACGATTCGGTCAGACAATTCGGTGTCGCCCCGCGCGACCAGCATCCGCGCTGAATGGCGCGGCGATACCGGACGCAAGGCTATGCGATCGGTTGGGAGATCGAAATCAAACAGATCAACGCGCATGTTGCGCCCCTATGTGGGGATAGTTCAGGGCGAAGCTGGTTCGCTGCTCAGTTCAGCGGAGCAGACAACATATCGCCCGTGATGGATGGCGCTGGTGCTGGGGGAGCAGCAACCGGTACCGGCTTGTTATCAGCTGCAATCGAGGCCTGCAAAATCCGCGTCGGGTCCGCAGGTGGTTCGCCGCGATTGATCGCGTCCACTGCGTCCATACCGGCAATGACCCGGCCGAAATTGGTATAGCGCCGGTCGAGCGAGAACCGCGGATAGAATGTGATAAAGAACTGGCTGTTGGCGCTGTCTTCCGTCTGGGCGCGGGCCATCGATACCGTCCCGCGCAAATGCGGCATACGATTGAACTCTTCCTTCAGATCAGGAAGCTCAGAGCCGCCTTGTCCGGTACCGGTTGGATCGCCGGTTTGCGCCATGAAACGCTCGATAACGCGGTGGAAGATCACCCCGTCATAGAAGCCCTGCCGGGTCAGCGTTTTTATCCGCTCAATATGGCTGGGCACCCATTCCGGCATCAATCGGATCATCACCCGTTTGCCATTGGACAGGTCCAACACCAGAATGTTTTCCAGATCCTGAGTCGCATCATAATTGATCGGCGTGAAACGTTTCGCTGCAGCAGCAAGCTCTGCTTCAGCATCAACCGCAACCTCTAAAGTTTCTTCGGCTTCTACGGCACCTGCCGAAGTTTCAGCGTCCGCATCCTGTGCGGACACGGCAAGCGGAGTAAGGGCCATTGCGGTAAGTGCACCAGCAGCGATCAGGCGTTTCAACATTGTAATCCCGTCAATCTTGTAAAATTTATGCCGCCCATCTAGCTGGGGCGGCCTGTCGGATCAATGAATGATCAATAATCACCCAACTGGCCAAGCTTTTCTACCCGTCGAACAACGTCATCCCTTACTAGCGGGCTGACAAACGGCGCAATATCACCGCCGAACAAAGCGATTTCCTTGACCAGTTTGGAGGCAATTGGCTGAAGCGACACATCAGCCATCAAGAACACAGTTTCAATCTCGTCATCGATTTGCTGGTTCATTCCCGCCATCTGATATTCATACTCAAAATCTGCCACAGCCCGAAGCCCGCGAACAATTACATTCGCGTCCATCTTGCGGGCGAATTTCATCAGGAGCGCATTGAAACCGACGACCTCGACGTTGCCGATGCCCATATCTGCGACTTCACGCACTACCATCGCCATGCGTTCTTCAGGCGAAAACATCGGATTTTTTGACGGGTTGGTGGTCACGCCAATAATCAGCCGGTCCACCAGTTTCGCCCCGCGGCGAATAATGTCGGCATGGCCCAAGGTGATTGGGTCGAATGTGCCGGGGTATATCCCAATGCGTTCGCCAGTCTGTGCCATTACCTGTCCCTCTCCACGATAAATCGTGCCAGCGCGGATAGCAGCGCGGCGTCTTCGCCGTGGCTGGCCAAATGCCCAACCGCCTGTTCAACCAGCGCGTGCGCCTGATCCCGGGCGCCGTCCACGCCCATCAATGTTACAAAGGTCTGCTTGCCCTGTTCATCATCTTTGCGCAGAGCCTTGCCTGCCTTGGCCTCGTCACCTTCCTGATCCAACAGATCATCGGCAATCTGGAAGGCCAGGCCGATATCGCGGGCATAGGCCCGCAAATGTGCCCTGCCCTCAATCGGAACCTTGCCCAGCACTGCGCCCATTTCCACCGATGCGGCCAGCAATGCGCCGGTCTTTAGCTGCTGGAGGCGGGTGATCGCGCGCAGATCATATTGCTGATGCTCGGCGGCCATATCCATCATCTGGCCACCTGCCATACCGCTCATCCCGCTGGCACCCGCAAGAGTGGCAATCAATTCGGAACGAGTGAAGGGATCGGTGCTGGTCGCATGGTCAGACAAAATCTCGAACGCCAATGCATGCAACGAATCGCCTGCCAGTACTGCAGTCGCTTCGTCGAATTGTTTGTGCAGGGTCGGCTTGCCGTGCCGCAAATCATCATCGTCCATGCAAGGCAAATCATCATGGATTAGCGAATAAACGTGGATCGCCTCCACCGCGCAGCCAGTGCGGACTGCAGCAAGGCGATCAACCCCGAACAGGTCGGCGGTAGCTGCAACCAGCAGCGGACGAACGCGTTTACCGCCCCCGATTGCCGCATAACGCATCGCCTCCACTAACCGGGCGCGGGTATCTTCGGGAACTGGCAGCAATGCATCAAAGGTTTCGTCAACCTCGGCCTGTATTTGGCTAAGCCCAGCGGCGAGAATATCATTGTTTACCGCCACCAAACTCATCTCAATTGGCCGCGTCGAAGGGCGCCGTGCCGCTGGCCTTACCATCCGGTCCAGCCACGATATTCTCGATTCGGGCCTGCGCAGCGTCGAGCCGGGCCTGACAATGCAAGCGTAGGGTTTCGCCGCGCTCATACAGCGTGATCGATTCGTCGAGCGGCACTTCTCCGCTTTCCAATCGCCGCACCACATCCTCAAGCCCGCCCAGCGCAGCTTCAAAGGTCATATCTGAAATGTCGGGTGTATTGTCTGCCATCGCTATGGAGCATTGACCGCGCCCCGCGGCGAGGTCAAGTTAGGACATTCGATATTGGCCTTGGGGAGTGAAATATGAAGTGGATTATTGCGTATATTGCCGCCGCCATATCATTTGGCGTTCTCGACGCATTATGGTTGCGTTGGGCTTTGCCGAATTTTTACCGCCCAAATATCGGCGAATTACTGGCTGACAATGCGCGGCTTGCCCCTGCAGCAGTTTTTTACCTCGCCTATATTGGCGGCATAGTTTGGTTCGCAGTTCGTCCGGCGCTGGCCAATGGGCTGGGTTCAGCAGCATTGAACGGCGCATTGCTGGGCGCGCTGTGTTACGCAACCTATGATCTGACCAATCAGGCAACATTGAAAGTCTGGCCGGTTCAGGTGACTGTTGTCGACATTCTCTGGGGCGGTTTCGCCACCTGTGTGGCCGCCACTTGCGCTGCATTCGTCGCGCAAAAATTGGCTTAAGCCGGATGTTTATTGGACATTGGGCCGCGGCCTTTGCAGCCGGCGCTATTTCACCCAAGGCACCCAAACTGGGCACGCTGTTTGTTGCCGCGCAGCTGGTTGATTGGGGCTTTTTCACCCTCGCCATGTTTGGCGCTGAGAAGATGCGGCTGTCCCCCGGCGCCACCGCGATGAATCCGATGGATTTATTCTACATGCCCTACACCCATAGTTTGCTGGGGACATTGATATGGGCCGCTGTTTTTGCGATTATTGTGCTGATTATGCAGCGTAATCTAATTAGCGGAATCCTCGCCGGACTGGTCGTATTGTCGCATTGGTTCATCGATTTGTTAGTACACCGGCCCGACCTGACGATTGCAGGCGGCGAGACGCATTACGGGCTCGGCCTGTGGTATTATCCGCTCGTCGCCATTCCGCTGGAGCTCGCGCTGACATTGGGCGCGTTCGTCTGGTACGTCCGCCGTACGCGTGGACCGGTCATGCCGCCGCTGATCCTGATGGCACTGCTGTTATTGTTCCAGGCGATGAACTGGTTCGGGCCGCAACCGCAGAATGTCGGGCTGGGTATGTATCTGACAGCGCTCTTTTCTTTCGGTGTGGCGACATTCTTTGCATACTGGGTGGGGACAACCCGCCGTCACCAGCGTTTCCGGGGCTAGCGGCGGCGGCTTGCCCTCGCTAAGGGCAAGACATGCCAATATCGAACAATGTAATCACCCCTGAAATCGTTGAGGCTCATGGCCTCAATACCGAAGAATACGCTCATGTGTTGACGGCGATGGGGCGCGAACCCAATCTGCTGGAATTGGGCATATTCTCGGTCATGTGGTCCGAACATTGCAGCTATAAATCTTCGCGTTTTTATCTGAAGCAATTGCCGACCGAGGCGCCGTGGGTAATTTGCGGTCCGGGCGAGAATGCTGGCGTAATAGACATTGGCGATAATCAGGCGGCCATCTTCAAGATGGAGAGCCACAACCACCCTTCTTACATCGAGCCGTATCAGGGTGCGGCGACAGGCGTTGGCGGCATTCTGCGCGACGTGTTCACAATGGGCGCGCGGCCCATCGCCAATCTCAACGCGCTGCGGTTCGGGCGGCCCGATCACCCCAAGATGCAGCATCTGGTCAAGGGCGTGGTTTCGGGCATCGGCGGATACGGAAATTGCGTGGGCGTGCCGACTGTCGGCGGCGAGACCAATTTCGACCCGGCCTATGACGGCAACATCCTCGTCAATGCGATGACCGTGGGCATCGCCGATCAGGACAAAATTTTCTATAGTGCGGCCACCGGCATCGGCAATCCGATTGTCTATGTTGGCTCGAAAACTGGCCGCGACGGCATTCACGGCGCGACCATGGCAAGCGCCGATTTCGGTGACGATATCGAGCAAAAGCGCCCAACCGTACAGGTCGGCGATCCCTTCGTAGAAAAACTGCTGATCGAGGCGTGTCTGGAGCTGATGGCGACCGACGCCATCGTCGCGATCCAAGATATGGGCGCCGCGGGGCTGACATCCTCCAGCGTGGAAATGGCCACCAATGGCAAGGTCGGCGTCCGGCTCGACATGAACATGGTGCCCTGCCGTGAAGAGGGGATGACCCCCTACGAAATGATGCTGTCTGAATCCCAGGAACGGATGCTGATGGTGTTGAAGCCGGGCAAGGAAGCCATGGCCGAAGCGATCTTCACCAAGTGGGAGCTCGATTTCGCAGTCATCGGCGAAGTGACCGAGGGCGGCCATATGGTGCTGGAATTCGACGGCAAAGTGGTGTGCGACATCCCGCTCGGCCCGCTCGCCGAAGATGCGCCGGAATATCAGCGGCCCTATGCCTCGAAGGAAGAATATAGGGTGTGGGCGCAAGTTAAACCGCTCGGCGAAATCCCCGAAAGCACTGATATCGGAGCGGATTTGCTCAAACTGCTGGCCAGCCCCGCGCTCGCCAGTCGGCGTTGGATTGCCGAGCAATATGACAGCCAGGTCGGCGCGGATACCCTCCAGACCGGCGGCGATGCGGCAGTGGTGCGCGTTCACGGCACGCAAAAGGCACTGGCGATGACCACCGATTGCACCCCGCGCTATTGCTATGCCGATCCCTATGAAGGCGGCAAACAGGCGGTGGCCGAGGCATACCGCAATTTATGCGCAGTGGGCGCACGTCCGCTAGCGATCACCAATTGCCTCAACTTCGCGAACCCCCAGCGCCCTGAGATCATGGCGCAATTCGTTGGGTGCCTCGAAGGCATGGGAGATGCCTGCCGCGCGCTCGATTTCCCGATCGTAAGCGGGAATGTGTCGTTGTATAATGAGAGCAAGGCGACCGGTGGCGGTTCGGCCATTCTTCCCACGCCCGCGATTGGCGGTGTGGGGATCTTGGAGGATTATTCCAAGATGATGACGATGGGCTTTAAGAATGAGGGTGATGCGATTTGGCTGATCGGGGGGAGTGACAAGATTGGCTCTCACTTGGGCCAGTCCTTGTATGCCAAAGCCACTCTAAGCAAAGCAGAAGGGGCCGCGCCGCCAGTTGACTTAGCATTGGAACGTAGGGTCGCCGACTTCGTCCGGGATCAAATTACAAGGGCCAAAATTTCTGCCGCCCACGATGTTTCGGACGGTGGCGCATTGGTGGCAATCGCCGAGATGGCTCTCACAGGTAACCGCGGATGTTGGTTCGACTGCATGGGAAGCGATTCCGACGGCCCAGTTGCTGCAACTCTGTTTGGCGAAGATCAAAACCGGATCATCATTACCACGCTCGGAACGGAGAACATTAAGGCGGAAGCAGAGGCTGCTGGGCTCAATGCCATCAGGATCGGGACGGTTCAAGGCTCCGACATCGCAGTCAGCTTGATGGGTGACACGACCATCCCCCTGACCGACCTCCGCGAAGCCCACGAGAGCTTCTTCCGCGATTGGATGGAGGGCTGATTGCCCCCGGATATTCTGGGACGCCGCTGGCGAAAAAACTGGCGTTGAAGGACGGTTGGTCGGCCAAGTTCTGGCTGCAACCGCTCATCTGTGAGGAAACAGGGTGACCGAAACATACCAACCCTACCCCGCCATGCCCGACTATTCGGACGAGGAGTGCATCTCGCGCGCCAAAGCTGCGTTCGAGCGCCTGAAAACCCGCCGATCCTGCCGCCACTTCATCGATCAGCCCGTTCCGCGCGAAGTAATCGAAGCCGCCATCCTCGCTGCTGGAACCGCGCCCAATGGCGCCAACCATCAGCCGTGGCATTTCACCGCCATTTCCACGACCGAAACCAAACGCGCCATTCGCGAAGCGGCGGAGGCCGAGGAGCGGCAGTTTTACGGGGTGGAGGGCGGTAAGCCTAAGGCTCCAAATGAATGGCTGGATGCCCTCGCCCCCATCGGGACGGACGAGAACAAGCCGTTCCTCGAAACCGCTTCGTGGCTGATCGCGTGTTTCGCCCAGCGTAAAGGCGGGATCGAGGAAGACGGGCAGACGCAGAATTACTACGTCAATGAAAGCGTTGGGATTGCCTGCGGGATGCTGATTGCGACTTTGCACGAGGCTGGTCTGGCAACTCTGACGCACACCCCGTCACCAATGGGTTTCCTGCGCGAAATATGTGGCCGCCCCGCGGAGGAAAAAGCTCTGATGATTGTGGTCGTTGGCCACCCTGCCCCAGACGCGACCGTGCCTGAACATGCGGTAAAGAAGAAACCACTCAGCCAGATCGCCAACTGGCTTTAGGCGGCAGCTTTGTTCTGATCCAGCAGATCGTAGGGGTCGATTGATTCGGCCTTCCACACTTGATGCGCTGCGGCATAATGAACCGGCTTGGCGATATTCATCTCCTGCCGGGCCTGTTCTAGCGGCATCGCCAACAGATCGCGGATGGACATTTCCGTCACCCTTGGACAAGCCTTGCCGAGACGCTTGGACTCGCTGACAGCGCTGAATATTGGTGCGCTGGTTTTGACTTGCTTCTTGATATTATAGCCGCCGGCATAAGCGATGAACAAATGCGCGAAAGACGGGCTCTGGCTGTACGTAAACGCCAGCACGCATTGTTCGCCCAGCGCATCGCGGCCGTAACCGGTCAAAACATGGAGCAAATCGTGAGTGTCGCGCTGACGATTTGCGAACCACTCGACCAGATCATCGAAGCGCGGACGGTCCCCGCGAAAACGGTCATGTTCCGCAACCAGTCCGGCGGCGGAAAGCCCTTCCCGCTCCATGAAATCGACATAGGCATGGGCAACTGTGCCCTCAGGTAATGCGCGCAAGGCGGCGTGATCGTCGAGAATTTCAGGCAGCCGGGGTTCACTGGCGCGGATTGCCTGACCTTTTTCGCTCAGCGTGAAAGCGCGGGCGCGGGGCAGAAATGTCCTGGACGGGAAGCATTCGAAGATGTGGAATACCTCCTCCGTATTCTCCTTATTCTTCATCAACTCGTTCCAGTGACCAATTGCCTTCAGCGGACGCGTGCGCAAGGCAGTACGTCCGGGATGCAGGAAGATGGTCCCATCCTGTGCAACATCGTTTGGTTTTGCCGAAGCATCGGCGGGCATGGAGGTAGCAGCGTTCATTTCAGCCCTTTACTGACAACGATGTCAATATAGCTGCAAGTGGTTAAACATTCCAGCCCTAACCAAAACCACCATTTAACCAATGACCCAATCGCTCTCCGGGATGCCCAATAGCGAAAGGATCGCGGTCAGATCACCGCGGTCGATCCAACCATTCGCGGCGGCGCGCGCCTTGGGCTTGGCGCGGTAAGCCATGCCGTAGCTGGCGGCCTGTAACATCGGAATGTCATTTGCGCCGTCTCCGGTGGCGAGGCTGATCGCGTTCTCGCCCAGCAAGGCCATTTCATCACGGAGAACCTGCTTCTTGACCGAACTATCGACAATAGCGCCGTCGAGCCCGCCGGTCAGATGCCCGTCTGCCATCGCAAGCCGATTGCCAACAACACGTTCAAACCCGAGCATTTGCGCCACCGGATCGGCAAAGTGGTGGAAGCCGCCGGTGACCATCACGGTCCGGCAACCCTTGGCCTTCAATGTCGCCACCAAAGTGCGCGCGCCGGAAACCGGGACGATTCGATCATCAATGCAATGCTGGATCGCGTCTTCGCTCAGGCCCGCCAGCAACCCAACGCGTTCGTTGAGCGCGGCAACGAAGTCCAGCTCGCCCCGCATGGCGCGTTCAGTGATGTCGGAAACTTTGTCCTTCAGTCCTGCGAAATCAGCGAGTTCGTCGATACATTCCTGCCCGATCATGGTGGAATCCATGTCCGAGACAAACAAATGCGGAATTTGTACTTCCGCCTGCGACACCAGCAAATCAGACGGGGCAAAGTGCTCGTCCAATATCTGACGCAAGGCAGCGGGATCGCCATCAGGCAGGCCAATTTCCATTACTTGACCGCAGGAATCGTCCATTCGCGCCATTGCAACGCGCATGTCGGCAGCAGCCAAAGCATCCACAGCCCCGTCTAGGTGTGTTTCCAGCGCGGCTGGGTCTGCTATCAGGCGGGCGATGAGCACTAGTGAATCTCCTGAATCAATGGCAGCCGAATTGTCGGAAGCGCGGCCGCCAGTGGCGCTCATCGCAGGGCCGACTGCGAGCGGCAAGAGCGATCTGGCTGTGCAGCTGGCGTTGGCGCTGGCCGAGCGGGAACAGACCGCGGCGGTGATTAATGCCGACAGCGCGCAGGTCTACCCCGATTTGCAGGTTCTGAGCGCGCGGCCCGACGAGCGGGAGATGCGCGGCGTCGATCACCGCTTGTTCGGCATTTGGGACGGCGCGCAGCCTTGTTCGGCAGGAAACTGGGCCGAGGCTGCCAAGCGCGAGATCGCCGCGCTGCATGCGGATGGCGCGGTGCCAATTCTGGTCGGTGGGACCGGCCTATATATGCGCACTTTGCTCGACGGGATTGCACCGGTGCCCGATATCGACCCGGCAATCCGCGCGGAAGTGCGCGCCCTGCCGCAGCCCGAGGCACGCATTGCTTTGCTGACCGAAGATCCATTTGCCGCAGAAAAACTGGCCCCGGCGGACAACAGCCGAACGGCCCGCGCGCTGGAAGTCATCCGCTCCACCGGCAAACCGCTCAACCATTGGCAGCAAAAACTGGTCGGCGGGATTGGCGCCGCTATTGCGCTGCATCCACTAATTCTGCTGCCAGAGCGGCAGGTACTGTATGACCGGTGCGACCAGCGTTTCGTGAATATGCTTGATGCAGGCGCGGTGGAGGAGGTTGAGGCGCTGATGGCGCGCAAGCTGGATCAGGCCCTGCCGGTGATGCGCGCAATAGGCGTGCGGGAAATCGCCGCTTGGCTGCGCGGGGACAGCACGCGGGAAGAAATGATTGAGGCGGGACAATTGGCGACACGGCAATATTCCAAGCGACAATATACTTGGTTCAAGAACCAACCACCGGAAGATTGGAAACGCCTCGCGACATATAACAACTCAATAGAGCAGCTATTCGCAGGATTATTGCCCTAATTTTGGTTGACACAATACTTTTATTACCATATTTGCGCCCCGAATGAGCCGAGGCATGGTCTGCTTCGCTCTAGATTCATTGGAGAATATCATGTCCAGCCCACCATCGGGCCTGAAAAATTCTGGCGCTAATACAGGTAGTGAGCGCAGCGGCGCCGCTATCCTGGTTGAGAGCCTCGTCCAGCAGGGTGTCGAATTCATCTTCGGCTATCCCGGCGGCGCTGTGCTGCCTATTTACGACGAATTATTCGCTGACGAACGCATCCGCCATATTCTGGTCCGCCATGAAGCAGGCGCCGCCCATGCGGCTGAGGGCTATGCCCGATCAACCGGCAAACCCGGGGTAGTTCTGGTCACCTCCGGCCCGGGCGCGACCAATGCGGTTACCGGCATTGCTGATGCATTTATGGATTCGATCCCGATGGTCATCATCACGGGTCAGGTGCCCACCAGCCTGATCGGCACCGATGCGTTCCAGGAAGCAGACACGATCGGCATCACGCGCCATTGCACAAAACATAATTACCTCGTCAAAGATCCGGCCGCCCTCGCCCCGACCATCGCCGAGGCATTTCGTATCGCCACCACTGGCCGGCCCGGCCCGGTGCTGATCGATATTCCCAAGGATGTGCAGATCGCGCAGGCTGAGTTTGGTGAGAAACCTGCCGCCACGCTGGCTTCCGCCCGTTATCAGCCACAGACTGTTGCCGCGCCTGATCTGATCGCGGAAGCGGTCGAATTGATGGCCAAGGCGGAATGTCCGGTATTCTACACCGGCGGCGGGGTGATCAATTCTGGCCCGCGTGCCAGTGAAATGCTCCGCCAGCTACAGCATCTGACCGGCGCGCCGGTAACGTCCACCTTGATGGGCCTTGGCGCGTTTCCCGCAGAACATCCTGACTGGCTCGGAATGTTGGGAATGCATGGCACCTATGAAGCCAATATGACGATGAACCGGTGCGATCTGATGATCTGCGTCGGGGCGCGCTTCGATGACCGGGTTACAGGACGGCTCGATGCGTTCTCCCCTGATTCGACCAAGATCCACATCGATATCGACCGCGCCTCGATTAACAAGATTGTTCCGGTCGATCTCCCGATTGTTGGCGACTGCGCAACCGTACTTGAACAATTGATCGCTGCTTGGGGTGACCGCAAGCCCCGCGATCAGGGCGAATGGAAGGCCCGCATCACTGGATGGCGAGCCCGCGAAAGCCTCGCCTATCCCCCGAACAACAGCGCCATTATGCCGCAATTGGCAGTGGAAAGGTTGTTTGAACTGACCCGCAAGCATGAACCAATCATCACCACCGAGGTTGGCCAGCACCAGATGTGGGCGGCGCAATATTTCAACTTTTTCAAACCGAACAAATGGCTCACCAGCGGCGGCCTTGGCACGATGGGTTACGGACTGCCCGCCGCGATCGGGGCGCAATTGGGTAATCCCGATGCGTTGGTGATCGACATTGCGGGCGAAGCTTCGATCCAGATGAATATTCAGGAATTGGGAACTGCCAGCCAATACCGCCTGCCGGTCAAGATTTTCATCCTGAACAATGAATATATGGGCATGGTCCGGCAATGGCAGGAACTTACCTATGAAAGCCGCTATTCGAACAGCTATTCTGACAGCCTCCCTGATTTCGTGCGGCTAGCCGAGGCTTACGGCTGGAAAGGTATCCGCATTACGGAGGAAGCCGGATTGGATGCAGGCATTGAAGCCATGTTGGCGCATGACGGCCCGGTGATGGTCGATTGCATGGTTGCCAAAGATGCCAATTGCTATCCAATGATCGCCAGCGGTTCTGCCCATACCGACATGATCATGTACGGCGATCAGGCAAGCGGCACTATGGATGATGAAGCGAAAGCCCTAGTTTGATGAAAATTCACCAAGCAGAAGCGGAACGGCACGTTCTGACCGTTACCGTAGACAATGAAGCTGGCATTCTGGCCCGTATCGCCGGGATGTTCACCGCGCGCGGTTACAATATCGACAGCCTGACAGTGGCCGATATCTCGGAGAACCATGCCGTCAGCCGGCTTACCATCGTGACCCAAGGCCCGCCGGAAGTGATCGACCAAATCCGTGCACAGCTGGAACGTCTGGTTTCGGTTCACCGGGTGGTTGACTTGACCGAAACCGGCAAGCACGTCGAACGCGAGCTGGCGCTGATCAAGGTCAAGGGTACCGGCGAAAACCGGGTCGAAGCCTTGCGCCTAGCGGATGTGTTTCGCGCGCAGGTTGTCGATACAACGACTTCCAGCTTTATCTTTGAATTGACCGGTGCGCCGGACAAGATTGACAGCTTCATTGCATTGATGCGCGAACTCGGTTTGGTCGAAGTGGGCCGGACTGGTATTGCCGGAATGATGCGCGGCGCCGCCGTCACATAATTAGAATTTCGACACTATCTATCAACTCACTCGCCGGTGGAGGCGACAATTGAGGACTACCCATGAAAGTTTTTTATGATGCCGATGCCGATCAGGATCTGATCAAGGGCAAGAAGATTGCGATTGTCGGCTACGGCAGCCAAGGCCACGCCCATGCACAGAACCTGCGCGACAGCGGCGTTGGCGAAGTAGTAATTGCTTTGCGCGAAGGCTCTGCCACCGCTAAGAAGGCGGAAGGCGCGGGCTTTAAGGTTATGACCAATGCAGACGCGGCGAAATGGGCTGATGTCATCATGGTTCTTGCGCCGGATGAGCATCAAGCGGCGATTTACGCTGACGATCTTGCGGCTAATATGAAGCCCGGTTCGGCCCTCGCCTTTGCGCATGGCCTGAACATTCACTTCGGCCTGATCGAGGCCCGCACCGATCTCGACGTATTCATGATTGCGCCCAAGGGCCCGGGCCACACCGTTCGCAGCGAATATGTGAAGGGCGGCGGCGTGCCGTGTCTGGTCGCAGTGGCACAGGAAGCCGAAGGCAGCAGCGGCAATGGCTACGCCCATGCGCTGGCACTGTCCTACGCAGCGGCTGTTGGCGGCGGACGCAGCGGCATTATCGAAACGAGCTTCCGTGAAGAATGTGAAACCGATTTGTTCGGCGAGCAGGCAGTCCTGTGCGGCGGGATTACTCATCTGATCCAAGCCGGGTTCGAAACATTGGTCGAGGCTGGCTACGCGCCGGAAATGGCCTATTTCGAATGCCTGCACGAAACCAAGTTGATCGTAGATTTGCTGTATGAAGGCGGCATCGCCAACATGCGCTATTCCATCAGTAACACGGCTGAGTATGGCGACATCAAGACTGGCCCGCGTATCATCACCGCGGAAACCAAGGCAGAAATGAAGCGCGTGCTGGAAGACATTCAAGCTGGCCGTTTTGTAAAAGACTTCGTGCTTGATAATCGTGCCGGACAGCCTGAATTGAAGGCGAGCCGCAAGGCAGCAGCTGCGCACCAGATTGAGCAAGTTGGCGGCGAATTACGCGCTATGATGCCGTGGATCGCCAAAAACCAACTGGTCGATAAGGCAAAGAACTAAGTGTCACCAAGCTGACATGATATTGGCTGACAGGGCAGAGGATGTTCAGGAGTTTTGTTGTGATGACATTCTTTCGTAAATTCTCTGCCCCATCGCTGCTTTCCCTACCAGTCCTATTGCTGATGACCGCCTGCGGTGGTCCACCTCAGCAAAGCGAAACAGCGGAAGAATATGCTGCCCGTATCAACGGCACCGCGCAGCAAGGCCAAGCCGCGCCCGGCCCGCAAACCGCCGCCAATGTAGCAACTCCGCTTCCCGGCGCTGCGACCGGTCCAATGGAGAACGGCACCCAGACCGACCCTGCAGCCAGCGCTTGCGGCGCGACCAGTGTGGCGGAATACCTCGGGCAAAGTGACACCTCCGAAATTCGGCAGGCCATAAATGATCGGGCACAAGCCCGCGGCGGGATCCGCTTTATCCGACCTGGCGAGGATCAAACACAGGACTTCAACAACAACCGTCTGAATGTCATGTTTGATGCAAATGGCGTGATCCGCGATTTTCGCTGCGGATAAATACGGCACCAAACAAGTTACAACCGCAAGCAAAATTTGGAAATAAAATTACGCTGGTGCGCTCAAACTGGGTGGACAGGAGCGGCCCCGTTGCGCATAGAACAGCCTATGAATGATCGTTTTGGCCTATTCCTGCGACTAATGCGCCCTTGGGCGTGACCGGCGGCGTTGCCTGATCTGGCGCGTCACCAGCGCTCAAGGGACTTTCGCAATCCCAACATATCGCAGGCCAAACACTGCATTTATTCAGAGATTTCTTTGCCATGACCACGCCCAAGAACATGCTCAGCGACCCATCGCGTAAATATCGCCCCTTCCCGCAGATTGAGCTGCCGGACCGCCAATGGCCTTCCCGCGTCATAACAGCGCCGCCGCGCTGGCTCTCGACCGATCTGCGTGACGGCAATCAGGCAATTGTTGATCCGATGGATGCGGTGAAGAAACGGCGTTTCTTCGATCTGCTCGTGGAAATTGGCGTGAAAGAAATCGAAGTCGGTTTTCCCAGCGCCGGGGCAACCGAGTTCGATTTTATTCGCAGGTTGGTCGATTCCGGCAACATCCCGGAAGATGTGACGGTGCAGGTCCTCACCCAGTCCAGGCAGGACTTGATCCGCACATCATTCGATAGTCTGGACGGGGTCCACGCCGCCGTGGTCCATATGTATAACGCCGTTAGCCCAGCCTGGCGCGACATCGTATTCCGCATGAGTAAGGACGAGGTTCGCCAGATCGCAATCGATGGCGCAAAAGTCATGCGGGATGAAGCCGCTGCGCGCCCTAATACCGAATGGCATTTCCAATACAGCCCGGAGACCTTTTCGACCGCTGAAATCGATTTCAGCATCGAGGTTTGCGAGGCGGTTATGAATGTCCTCCAGCCAACACCTGAACGCCCCATAATCCTTAATCTGCCCGCCACGGTGGAGGCAGCCACGCCCAACATCTATGCTGATCAGATCGAATATTTTTGCCGAAATCTGCCCAACAGGGATGCTGCGGTAATCAGTTTGCACACGCATAATGACCGGGGGACCGGAGTGGCAGCGGCTGAGCTTGGCCTGATGGCCGGTGCTGACCGGGTTGAGGGATGCCTGTTCGGTAATGGCGAGCGGACCGGCAATTGCTGCCTGGTGACTGTGGCGCTCAATATGTACACGCAGGGGATCGATCCAAAGCTTGATTTTTCCGACATTGACCGGGTGATCGAGACTGTGGAATTTTGCAACGAATTGCCGGTTCACCAGCGACATCCCTATGGCGGCGAGTTGGTGTTTACCGCATTTTCCGGCAGCCATCAGGATGCGATCAAGAAGGGCTTTTTTGCTCGTGAAACCCAGAATGACGAACTGTGGCGCGTGCCCTATTTGCCGGTTGATCCGGCCGATCTTGGCCGTGATTACGAAGCGGTCATCCGAGTTAATTCACAAAGCGGCAAAGGCGGGTTCGCCTGGGTGCTGGAACAGGATCAAGGCCTGAAATTGCCCAAGGCGATGCAGGCCAATTTCGCGCCGCATGTCCAGCGCATGGCCGATGAACTTGGCCGCGAATTAAACGCTGCCGATATCTGGCAGGCATTCCGCGATGCGTATTATGTGCAGACCACGGCCAAACATTTCCAACTGGTGAATTATGAAGAAAGCCGGGCCACTGACGGCACCCGGACCTTCGCCGGAACCATCGAAGTGGCTGGCCAGGCACAAAGCGTCAGCGGGCGCGGCAACGGTTTGATTTCTTCGGTCGTCGCAACCCTGCGCGAAGCCTTTGATCTGGAACTGGATGTGGTGGATTATTCCGAACACGCACTGTCAAAAGGCTCCGACGCGCGGGCCGCTGCATACCTTGAATGCACTGGCCCGGATGGCCGGAAATTCTGGGGCTGCGGGATCGATGAAGATGTCGCCACAGCCAGCGTGCGCGCAGTGCTCAGTGCGGCCAACAGCGCACTTGCCTGAGTTTGCAATTCTGCCACTGTACGCGGGCCCAACTTACTGTACTCTCCCGCTACTAGTAGCGGGAGAGTACAGTTTGGCCGAAGAGATTCTCGAACCCGAATTGCGAATTATTGATCCGCATCACCATCTTTGGGATTTGCGGCCGCTCCTTCCGGCTTTTCCTGAGCCGCACACTCCCTTCGTCGCCGCGATTGCTGGCGCGCCATATTATACGTTCGACCAACTGCATGCAGATCTGAGGACTGGGCATAATATTGTTGCTACTGTGTTCATGGAATGCGGCGCATTTTATCGGGCAGATGCAGTGGGTGCGCTAAAACCCGTAGGCGAAGTTGAATTCGTGAACGGTGTCGCCGCGCAAAGCGCCAGCGGACTATATGGCAATTTGCGCGCCTGTGCTGCGATTGTCGGCCACGCCAATATGCTGCTCGGTGACAGCGCAGCCCCAGTGCTGGAAAGTCTGATCGCAGCGGGCAATGGTCGTTTTCGCGGCATTCGCCATTCTGCTGCATGGGATGCCGATCCGGCAACTCTGGGCCCGCCGTTTCAGGCACCGGAAGGGTTGTTGGTGAGCGACGAGTTTCAGGCCGGCTTTGCCCAGCTCGGGAAATTCGGGCTGACCTTTGATGCATGGGTTCTGGAACCGCAATTACCTGATGTCATTGCCCTTGCGCGAAAATTCCCGAACCAACCGATTGTCCTCGACCACTGCGGCACTCCACTCAATACCGGCGCCTATCGCGGTAAATTGCCGGAGAATTTCGACCGCTGGCGCAAGGCCATCCAGCGTTTGGGGGAATGCCCCAATGTATCGATCAAGCTGGGCGGGTTGGCCATGCCATTTTGCGGAATGCCCGAAGATGGCCCGGCCAAGGGAATTGGCTCCGAAGCCCTGGCCGAAATGTGGCGGGCCTATATCGAAACTTGTATCGAATCTTTCGGCCCAAGCCGCGCGATGTTCGAAAGTAACTATCCAGTCGACCGATGGGGCGCGAATTATCCAGTGCTTTGGAACGCGTTCAAGCGAATTACCAGTGGTGCATCCGCTGATGAGAAACGCGCGCTTTACGCAGGGTCGGCGGCGAATTTCTATCAACTGGAACATCGGCTCACTTAGAATTGCCGAACATTTCCAAAAATTGTAGTCTTTTTGCCGCCTCGACAAGCTGCAATTTGCCGCATAAGTCACGGCTTAAGTTTCATTAAGCAACGGAGCATTCAATGGCGCTACCCGCCCCCTTCGATCGCCTACGCCTGCCGGTTATCGGTTCGCCGCTGTTCATCGTGTCCGGCCCTGAACTGGTGATTGCACAGTGCAAAGCAGGAATTGTCGGCTCCTTCCCCGCCCTGAACGCGCGGCCAATCTCGCAATTGGACGAATGGTTGCATCAGATTACCGAGGAACTCGCGGCGCACAATCGCGATAATCCAGACCAGCCCGCTGCGCCCTATGCGGTCAACCAGATCGTCCACCGCAGCAACAACCGGCTGGAAGAAGACATCGCTATGTGCGGCAAATGGCAAGTACCGATGATGATCACATCACTGGGCGCACGGCCTGAGGTGTTTGACGCTGCGCATAGCTGGGGCGGCATCGTGCTGCATGACGTGATCAACGATAAATTTGCTCACAAGGCGATTGAAAAGGGCGCCGACGGCCTGATCCCGGTCGCCGCCGGTGCTGGCGGCCATGCCGGGGTGCAATCACCCTTCGCATTAATGCAGGAAATTCGTATATGGTTCGACGGGCTTGTCGCTCTTTCCGGATCAATCGCGCATGGCCGCTCGGTCTTGGCGGCGCAGGCAATGGGCGCAGATTTTGCCTATATCGGATCCCCATGGATCGCGACCAAGGAAGCCAACGCTGACGAAGCGTACAAACAGGAAATCGTCGACAGCAAGGCCGCAGACATCGTTTACACCAACCTGTTTACCGGGGTTCACGGCAACTATTTACGTGGCTCGATCGAGAAAGCCGGGCTTGATCCCGACAATCTGCCGGTCAGCGACCCAAGCGCGATGAATTTTGGATCTGGCGGCAACAGCGAAGCCAAGGCCTGGAAAGACATCTGGGGTTCTGGCCAGGGCGTCGGCATGGTCGACAAGATCGACAGCGTTGCAGACCGGGTCGACCAGCTCGAAAGCGAATATAATCAGGCTAAGGAAGATCTGGCCGCGAAAATGTAGGCGGAGGGGCAGCTGATCCCTCCACGTCTTGGCCCGGAAACTAGCTGCGCCAGATGCAGACGAATTTCTTGTTGCCTGATGGTTCGAGCCTCATTTGGCTGCCATCGGGCGCGATGACTTCTTCCGTCTGGTTCAGCGGGCCATGTTGGACCAATTGTTGAACTAGCCTGCCTGCCAGCTGTGTCGCGGTTGGAACATCGCCAATGGAATCGAGCTCGATACGGATTTCCTGGCCGGTGAAGAAACCCAGCCCCTCGGTTTGTAGGCCGCCGTCGCTCATCTTCTTGAAACCCGTCAGCACCTGGGCAGGATACGGGCCGCCCTTGACCCAGCTTTCTACGCTCTGTCCGAAGACCTCTGGTCTGATCACCACAGCGGCGGGCGACCAACAGATAGCGCGAATTCTCGGCAGAACCGATGCAAGGCTCGCCGCTAGCTCCAGCATCATGCGTACCACCGGGATACTGTTGATCCCGCCACTTAGATGCGGGCCGGCCAGAAGGGAAATCGCGTCCTGTATTGTTTCGAAAAGGTCATCAGGCAGGTCAATGCTGCTACGGATGTCCGGGATATTAGCCCACTTTCCCGGCGCAAGATTGGTAAGGTCATAGGTCATCCCATTGCAAAGCAATTCGAGCCATGATGTATCTGGTTGAGGTAACGCGACATCATGCAGCTCGGCAGAAGGGTCGTGACTAATTGAAACCCCGGCCAGTCTTTCCACAGCTGCTCGAACATCAGCCGCGTTGGGGCGCCCGCTGCGTTCGAATAGCAACAGAAGGCCACTAGTGCGATCGACGCGGTCGGAATCCATGCGACGATCGATAGCCATAAGTCCCCTAGTGCCTCTCCAGCGCGCTACTTGGCTCGATTCGTCTGGTTCGTCGAGTCCTCGAAAAGGTGTTTAAACCATTATGGATGCTTCATTTTAGTACACCCCGAGGGTCAAGCCCTCTGCCAAAGCGCCACCCAGGTCCCGGCATTCCCGCAATCTATCCTCCGGGACAGTCTTCATTGCCAAAATCTGCTCGGGGGTTTGTGCAGCGCAGTTAACAATTATTGGCTCGGCAACACGCCGTAAACGCCAGCCTTTGGCTATCCGGTCGATCTGGCGCTGGGCGCCCTCCCCATCAGATCCTGCTGCGATCACAGTTGCATAGGCGCGGCCCTCAATCTGGCCAAGCACAGGATAATAGCAGCGATCAAACATCTCTTTCATCAGCCCGCTCATGCTCGCCAGATTTTCTGGACAGACGAATAAATACGCGCCGCATTCCAGCAAATTGTCTGGCGTCACCTCCTGTGCAGGCAAGATCATCCCGCACTCGCCCGCTCCGTCCGCCGCCGCCTCCGCCAAGGCGCGGCTGGCTCCGGTGCGGCTATGCCAGACGATCAGCACGGTCTTCTGCGTAATTTCCATAGGTCTGATTGCCGGTTGCGACTGTAGATTGTCAATCGTCGCCACTTTGCGGCAACACGCACATCCTATAGGTAGCCCGTATGGTAACCCGAACACATGCACCGGTTTTTGGCGTCACCCGCTCTCTATCGGGCAAGGCCTGGCATTGGCGCGGCGGGAATATGGATGTCCGCTGCGAGGCGGCCGGGCTTGAAAATGATATTGTCACCCAGCTGTTGCTTTCGCGAGGCGTCGCCCAGGAAGATATCGAGCAACAGCGCACGCCTACCTTGCGCGGGTTCCTGCCTGATCCATCGGCATTTCAGGACATGGACGCTGCTGCAGAACGGATCGCACAGGCGGTGCTGGGGCAGGAGCCAACCACAATCTACGGCGATTATGACGTCGACGGGGCCACCAGTGCTGCCCTGTTGATCCGTTTGCTGCGAATGTTGGGCCATGACGCCCACTATTATATCCCTGACCGTTTGCTGGAGGGGTATGGCCCTAGCGGCAAGGCGTTGGTACAATTGGCACAAGAAGGCTCCAGTCTGATCGTTACGGTCGATTGCGGAGCAATGGCTCATGATGCACTGGCACAGGCACATGATGCAGACGTAGATGTGATTGTGGTGGACCATCACAAATGTTCTGCCGAATTACCCAAAGCCGCCGCGATGGTGAACCCGAACAGGCTGGACGAGAGCGAAACTGGCGCGGCTCATGGCCATTTGGCGGCTGTTGGGGTCGCCTTCCTGCTGGCCATCGCGATTGTGCGCACCTTGCGCGGACATGGCTATTTCAGAACCCGCGAAGAACCCAATCTGATGGCGCTGCTCGATCTGGTCGCGCTGGGCACTGTTGCCGATGTGGCTGCATTGCACGGCCTTAACCGCGCATTCGTGGCGCAGGGCCTGAAGGTGATGGCGCGCCGGGATAATATCGGCATGTCGGCATTAATCGACGCAAGTCGGCTTAAGCGCGCGCCAGCCTGCAGTGATCTTGGCTTTGCCCTCGGCCCGCGGATCAATGCCGGCGGTCGTGTGGGCGAATCGACGCTGGGGGTTCGGCTGCTCACCACCGAAGATCCCGATGAAGCGGCCAGTATCGCTGCACAGCTTTCCAGCCTCAACGAGGAACGCCGTGCAATCGAGGCCGAAGTCCAGGAAGCCGCCGAATTGCAGTTAGACCGTCAGCATAACCGTGCGGTCATCGTAGTGTCCGGCAAAGGCTGGCACCCCGGCGTGATCGGTATTGTTGCTGGCCGCATAAAGGAGAAGACCGGCAAGCCCACGTTGGTCATTGCCCTCGATGTGGAAAATGGTGACGGCGAAATACAGGGCAAGGGATCAGGCCGATCGATTTCCGGTGTCGATCTGGGCGCGGCAATCATCGCCGCGCGTGAACAGGGATTGCTGGTGGCGGGCGGCGGACACGCCATGGCGGCGGGCCTGACGATAGACGCCGATCAAGTTGAACCACTAGCCGACTGGCTCGACGAAAAATTGGCCAAGGCAGTCGGAAACGCGATGGCCGAACAAGTCATGCAACTGGACATTGCGCTAGCGCCCGGCGGACTAACACCGTCGTTGGTTGAAACAATGGACAGCGCCGGCCCCTTCGGGATTGGTTGGCCTGGACCGCGGGTGGCAGTTGGGCCAGTGCGGCTGATAAAAGCGGATATTGTGGGTACAGATCATGTCCGGCTGATTGCCGCTGGTCAGGACGGCAAGAGCTTCAAGGCAATCGCATTCCGTGCTGCGGAAAGCGAAATGGGTCAGGCTCTGCTACATGGATCACGTGGGCGGTCACTGTGGCTGGCGGGCCGCGCCAAGATTGACGACTGGGCTTCGCGCCCTCAGGCAGAGCTTCATTTGGAGGATGCGGCCTGGGCGGATTAGGGGCGGATATGCGGCTGATTAGGGACCGATTGGTCAGATATGTCGTATTTAGGCAAAACGCGCCTTGACGCCGAAGCCAACCCTGCCTAATTGCCCGCCCTGACCCTTGGTACACCATCGGTTTGGCCCCTTCGTCTAATGGTTAGGACGCTGCCCTTTCACGGCTGAAATACGGGTTCGAATCCCGTAGGGGTCACCATTATTGGTGCTTTTACCACAGCGGCTCGCTTAATTGGCGCAGCCAAGGCCAATCACCCCTACAAATCAACCGATAGATATCCACCCGCGGCAGCTGCTCGTGCCAACTTCACTTGCCCACTACTCATGCCGACTGATCATGAGCTGATTTGTGACCACAGCCGCACCGCATTTACGGTGGCGGAGCGGGTACATTGCCGCTAACGCGCAACCTATGGAGCATGGTCGACAAGCCCCCTGGCCGGGAATTTTCATCGCCTTGGCGACCAGCGCTGCATTGTTGCTGGCCGGGATCAATCTTTGGCTCGTGGTCGCGGTTGCACTGGTTTGGGCAGGATCGCTTTTTCTGGTTACCAGCGCCCCGCCAGCACGTGTTACAGCCCCAAGAAAAGGTCCCTTCAATCAGGCAACGGTCGCGCAATTGATCGAACATTCCGCAACGCCGCTGCTGATGACAGAAAACAACCGCGTTACGATTGCTAACGATGCCGCCCGTAAAGTGCTCGGAAGCCATATTGTCGGACAGGATGTGCGGGTCGCATTCCGCCATCCAGAAGCCATTGCCCTGATGCTGGCGGATGAACCCGGCAGCGCGCTAATCAGGAATCTCGGGCGCCGCAAAGACATCTGGCAGATGAACAGGCAAATTATCGACGACCGGTTCGCGGTTATAGAATTGATTAATCAGACCGCTGAGGCTCAGGTCAGCGCGGCGCATACCGATTTTGTGGCCAATGCCAGCCATGAATTGCGCACTCCGCTTGCGTCTATCATCGGCTATGTTGAAACCTTGACTGATGATGATGCATCCGTCCCTCCGGCCACTCGGAAGAAATTTCTCAGGACAATTCTGGCGGAATCGATTCGATTGCAGAGCTTGGTCAGCGACTTGATGTCGCTATCCCGGGTGGAAGCGGAAAAACATGATGAGCCTGGCCAGCGTGTCGAACTAAAGAAGTTAGTCCTGGCATCATCGTTCGATGCCGCAGGCGAAGCGCGCCAGAGCCGAATCGAATTTCAATGTCCGACCGATATCAATGTCCTTGGCGACACTAAACAATTGGAACAACTTGTTCGGAATTTGGTCGATAATGCCCTGAACTATGGCGACCCGTCTGAAAATGTGACCGTTTCTTTGCATAAAGATGACAATGGCTATGCGTCGTTGATGGTTCAGGATCGCAGCGAAGGCATTCCTCCGGAACACATTCCGCACCTTACCCGGCGATTTTACAGAACCGATCCAGGTCGCAGCCGCGCCTCGGGCGGGACGGGTCTTGGCCTTGCGATTGTGAAGCATATTGTGGAACGTCACCGTGGACGGCTCGACATCACGAGCGAGGTTGGTCAGGGCACATTGGTAACGGTTAGAATTCCGGAGCTCGCAGATAATGCAGATGATGTGCCATGAACTTGTCACATAAGTTGAACATGGGGGCTGCAGAGGGGCATTGGACAGCGGATTCTTTGAGATGAATCGCAGCATTCAGCGTCCAAGAAAGGAAGTAGCTATGAAGTTCAGTTCAATTTTTGCATTGCCCGCGCTCGCGACTGTCACTTTGCTCGCCGGTTGCGGCGGCGGCAGCGACACTACGCGGGATTCGATCCGAGCGGTCGGCTCGTCGACTGTCTATCCATTTGCCAAGAAGATCGCGGAAACATTCACCTTGTCCAATCCGGGCATGGCCTCGCCGATTATCGAATCGACCGGAACTGGCGGCGGTATCAAACTGTTTTGCTCTGGTGTCGGCGCAAACACACCCGACATGGCCAATGCATCGCGCCGGATGAAAGCATCCGAATTCGAAACTTGCGTCGCCAATGATGTGACTGAAGTAATCGAATTGCAAGTCGGCCTAGACGGGATCGCTTTTGCCTCTGCGCAAGGCGGGATCTTGATGAATCTGAGCCCCAAGATGGTCTATGAAGCGCTGGCTGCGAAGCCTTATGGCAAGGAACAGACCGCGAAATTATGGTCCGACGTCGATCCTTCGCTGCCAGCGGAAGCGATCTTGGTGTATGGTCCGCCATCCACTTCCGGCACGCGGGATGCGCTCAAGGAACTGATCCTCGAAGTTGGCTGTGACAGCGATCCGGCGATGAAGGACCTGAAAGACAGCGACAAGGATCTCCATACGCAAGTTTGCACTGAAGTGCGTTCCGATGGCGTCTATGTTGATCAGGGCGAACAGGACAATCTAATCGTCCAAAAGATCGAAAATAACCCCAAGGCTGTTGGGGTGTTCGGCTATTCCTACCTCGAGAAAAATATCGACAAGGTGCAAGGCCTGCCGATGAACGGGGTTGAGCCAACTTATGCCAACATTTCGACCTTCGCTTATCCTGGTGCGCGTCCGCTGTATATTTATGTCAAAAAAGCTCACATGTCCGCCATTCCCGGCCTGCCCGAATATCTGGCTGAATGGGTCAAGAACTGGAAGAAGGACGGCGTATTAGCCAAGATTGGGCTGGTTGCTTCACCGGATGATGTGATGGCCGCCAATACAAAGGCCGTGACGGAATTGACCACTATTTCCGCCGCAGACTTGAAGTAAGGTCCTGACTTAGTGTCTCCTGTCATTCTGCTTGTTCTGGCTTTGGGTCTTGGCCTAGCCGGGTGGCTTGCCGCCCGCGCCCGGGCATGGACATTCAAGCGGGACGCGGCGAATGGCAGGATTGCTGCTCTTCCCAATTACCACGCATGGTATGTTGCCTTGTGGATCGTGATACCGGTGATGATGTTCATCGCCCTATGGTCGATAATTTCGCCGCAATTGGTGACCCAGTCAGTGCTGGCCTCACCCGCTGCGGCGGAATTGCCGGCGTTCGGTTTTCAGCGCGATTCGATCATGAGCGAAGCCCGGGCTGTGGCATCTGGCAGTGCCCGTGCGGTCTTCAATGCAGAAGCTTCCGGTCTGGTAGAGCCCTACCGTGCGGCAATTTCACAATATAATATCATCGGCGTACTCAGCACGCTGATAATCGCATTCCTGACCGGTGTCTGGTCGTTCCTTCGAGTGAAACCAGACTTTGCTGCAAGGACCCGCGTAGAACGCGCCGTCATGATTATTCTGCTGTTGGCGTCTCTGGTGGCGATCCTGACTACGCTCGGTATCGTGGTAAGTCTGGTTTTCGAAACCGTTCGGTTCTTCGGCATGGTTAGTCCGATGGATTTCTTGTTTGGAACCCAATGGGGGCCCGATCCGATGAGCAATCCAGATAATCCTGACGGATCTCGATATGGCGCAATTCCCCTGTTCTGGGGTACCATATTTATCGGCGCGATTATTGCAATGATCGTGGCGATCCCGCTCGGTCTGATGAGCGCGATTTATCTTACCCAATATGCACAGCCTCGCCTTCGGGCCTGGATTAAGCCAGCGTTAGAAATTCTCGCCGGTGTGCCAACCGTAGTTTACGGCTATTTCGCCGCATTGACGGTTGCCCCGGCGATCCGCGACTGGGCTACGGCGATCGGCATCAGTAATGCATCCAGCGAGAGCGCCTTGGCGGCTGGCGTCGTCATGGGTGTGATGATTATCCCATTCGTGTCTTCGATGGCAGACGATTCAATTGCTGCGGTCCCACAGGATATGCGGGACGGCAGCCTGGCCATGGGCGCGACGAAATCGGAAACCATCCGCAGGGTCCTGGTTCCCGCCGCCCTACCGGGCATAGTCGCCGGGGTAATGCTGGCCGTCAGCCGCGCGATCGGCGAAACCATGATTGTGGTCATGGCAGCCGGCGCAGCCGCTAATCTGTCAGGCAACCCGCTGGAGGCGATGACTACGGTCACTTTCCAGATCGTGGCAATGTTGACGGGCGAAGGCAGTTTCGATCATCCGGCCACACTCAGTGCATTTGCACTGGGGTTTGTGTTGTTCATGGTTACACTGGGCCTCAATTTCATCGCCTTACGCGTCGTAAAAAGGTTCCGCGAAGCCTATGACTGAGCTCAGCGCCCCCTCATCTTCCGCAGATGGCGCGCCCTCCGAAATGCGCAGGGCCCCGACACGGACGCCAGAATTCGAAGCCCGTCTGAAAAAGCGGTACTCTGCTGAACGCCGGTTCAAACTGGTTGGGCTCAGCGCCATTCTGTTTTCAGTCGGAGTGCTTGCATTCTTACTGATTACGATGACAATCAACGGCATTGGCGGTTTTCAGCGCGCTGAGATGGACGTACCGATTGACTTCACCGAGGCTGGGCTGACTGCCGACCCGGTCGCTATGGCCCAGCCAAGCGCCGCACAGACCTTGGAGGCTCAGGGCCTCCCCGCAATCGTGGAATTCTTTGCCGAGGAGCAGTTGGGCAAGGCCGGCGCAGATAAAATCAGCGATACCGCATGGCGCCAGGTCGCCGACGAGATTATCGCTGATCCCGCTATCTTGAACGAAGCTGTAACCCTTTCACTACCCGCGAGTCCCGATCTTGCCGCCGGGCTCGCTGGCGAGGGTTCTGACGAGATGAAGGCGCTGGCCGCCAGTTTGGCTGCGGAAGGCAAGCTCGAGACCAAATTCGACGTCGGCTTCCTGCAACGCGCCGATGCCACTGACCCCCAACAAGTTGGCATCTGGGGAGCGCTGAAGGGCTCGATGCTGACGATGTTCATCACCCTGATCCTGGCGTTCCCAATTGGCGTGATGGCAGCGCTGTATCTGGAAGAATATGCGCCTAAAAACCGCTGGACCGATTTGATCGAGGTTTCGATCAATAATCTGGCGGCAGTACCCTCGATTATCTTTGGTCTGCTAGGTCTAGCGGTATTTCTGTGGCTGTTCCCTAATATGCGCTCTGCGCCGCTGATCGGCGGGATGACGCTGGCGTTGATGACAATGCCGGTAATCGTGATTTCCGGGCGTAATGCGATCAAGGCGGTGCCGCCGTCGATCCGCGACGGTGCGCTGGCAATCGGGGCATCTCAGGTGCAGGTCGTGTTCCATCACGTGCTACCGCTTGCCCTGCCCGGCATCCTGACCGGCACGATCATCGGGATGGCCCGCGCATTGGGCGAGACAGCGCCGCTGCTGATGATCGGAATGCGCGCCTTTGTCGCAACTCCACCCGACGGGTTTACTTCGCCAGCCACCGTTTTGCCGGTGCAAATTTTCCTGTGGTCCGATGAAATTGACCGTGGTTTCGTTGAGCGGACCTCTGCAGCGATTATTGTGCTATTGATATTCCTCCTGCTGATGAATGGCCTGGCCATCTATCTGCGCAACCGTTTCGAGAAAAAGTGGTGACAGTAGTCCATCCCAATCTGGAAGATACCGACGCCAAGATGAGCGCGCGGGATGTCTCCGTCTATTACGGTGACAAAAAGGCTATCGACCAAGTTTCGATCGATATTCCGACCAAATACGTCACCGCATTTATTGGCCCGTCCGGCTGCGGCAAGTCGACCTTCCTGCGCACGCTCAACCGGATGAATGACACCATCCCATCCGCGCGCGTCGAAGGCGAAGTCACGCTGGACGGCGAGGATATCTACCGTTCGAAAATGGACGTGGTCCAATTACGTGCGCGGGTCGGAATGGTGTTCCAGAAACCCAACCCGTTTCCGAAGTCGATCTATGACAATGTCGCCTATGGGCCAAAGATTCACGGGCTCGCGACCGGCAAGACCGAGTTGGACGAGGTAGTTGAAAAATCGCTGCGCCGTGCGGGCCTATGGAATGAGGTAAAGGACCGGCTGGAAGACAGCGGCACGGCCCTATCCGGCGGCCAGCAGCAGCGCCTGTGCATCGCGCGCGCCATCGCAGTCGATCCCGAGGTGATCCTGATGGACGAGCCTTGTTCTGCGCTGGATCCCATTGCCACCGCCAAGATCGAAGAGTTGATCGACGAGCTGAATGGCCATTATGCTATCGTCATTGTGACCCATTCCATGCAGCAGGCGGCCCGTGTGTCGCAGCGCACGGCATTTTTCCACCTTGGAAAGGTTGTTGAATATGGTCGTACTTCTGACATATTCACTACGCCGCTAGAAGAACGGACCAAGGATTATATCACAGGGCGTTACGGATAATGGTTGAACATACTGTCAAAGCCTTTGACGAGGATATTACCCGTCTCCGCGGGCTGATCGCCGAAATGGGCGGATTGGCCGAAATGGCGATCCAGGAATCAATGGAAGCTCTGATCAAGGGTGATCAGGATCTGGCTGACGGAGTCGTAAAGCGCGACAAGAAAATTGATGCGCTGGAATCGGAAGTGGACAAATTGTCCGTCCGAATAATCGCCTTGCGCGCCCCGATGGCAGACGATCTGCGCGAAGTTATTGCCGCATTGAAGATTGCCGGGGTAGTCGAACGGATCGGTGATTATTCGAAGAACATCGCCAAGCGGGTCGGCAAGATCGAAGAACGCAAACATTTTGAACCGCTCACGCTGCTGCCGGCAATGGCCGATATTGCGGCTGAAATGGTTCATGATGTGCTAACCGCTTACGCTGCTCGCGATCCGGTTCTTGCCCGGGAGGTGATCGCCACTGACAACAAGGTTGATTCCTTCTATAACAGTATTTTCCGTAATGTTGTCAGCTATATGGTCGAAAACCCCGCGACTATTTCCAGCGCCGCTCACATCCTGTTTGTCGCCCGTAATCTGGAGCGGATCGGCGATCATGCGACCAATGTTGCAGAGATGGTCCACTTTGCTGCGACCGGGAATTATCCGCCCGATGAGGACCGGTAGACAAAATGGGGTCATGGTATTGTCGTGATCCCGTAACATTCCGGGTGCGAGGGTATCTTAGTTTCTGGGAGCAAGCCTAATTATGCCCGCCGCAAAACTCTTGTTGGTTGAAGACGATCCGGCGTTGGCCGAATTGCTTGAATTTCGGTTTGAAAACGAGGGATATGATGTCCGCACCACTGCTGACGGTGACGAGGCGCTGCTGCTGGCGGCAGAAGATGTACCCGATCTGATCATTCTTGACTGGATGATCGAAGGCACCAGCGGCATCGAAGTGTGCCGCCGATTGCGCCGCCACAAGCCTACTTCGCATGTCCCGATTATCATGCTCACCGCACGCGAAAACGAGGATGACCGTATTCGCGGGCTGGAAACCGGCGCCGATGATTATCTGACCAAGCCTTTCTCGCCGCGTGAATTGCTGGCCAGGGTTGCTGCCGTCATGCGGCGCATCCGCCCTGCCCTTGCTGGGGAATCCATCGAAGTTGGTGATATCCATCTCGACCCCGTGGGACATAAGGTTGTTCGGCGCGGCAAGACGCTGCAGCTCGGCCCGACCGAGTACCGTTTGCTCAAATTTTTTATGGAAGGCCCCGGCAGAGTATTCTCCCGCGGGCAATTGCTTGACGGTGTATGGGGCACTGGCAGCGATATCGAATTGCGAACCGTCGATGTGCATATCCGCCGTTTGCGCAAGGCAATCGAGGTGGACGGCGCGAAAGATCCGATCCGCACGGTTCGTTCAGCCGGTTATGCGATGGAAGCGGTCTGAACCCGACCTGTTAGTGGAAATCCCGCGATTTCGGAATGATCCGCACATTACGCGGGTGGCCCTGGTTCAGGTGGTGGGGACGCAGCGGATTCTCCGATTGCTCAGGCGGCGCATCGATATGTTCGCGCGGATTAAATTTGCCCGGTAGCGGATTGTTGACATGATCGGCCCGGGCGATCGGCGCATGGAGCATGTCATCCGACAGGGCGTGCAGGCTCTGCGTTGCATCGGTCAGATGGGCGGCGATCACATGGATTACCTCGTCATCATATTCCACTCGCCCGCGCACTTCCATCAACCGCGCGCCCATAATCACCTTGCGCTGTTTTTCCATTAAATCGGGCCAGATGACCAGGTTCACCACCCCCGTTTCATCCTCCAGCGTGATGAAGCACACGCCCTTAGCGCTGCCGGGCCGCTGACGGATCAACACTACCCCAGCCACCTGCACCATGGAGCGGAATTTGCGGTCCCGCAGATCGCATGCCCGCACAAAACCACGCTCCCCCAGGCTGGCACGCAGGAATGACGTCGGGTGAGCTTTCAGGGACAGCCGCTGCGTCTGATAATCGGCAACGACTTCTTCCGACAGCGGCATCTTCGGCAAATGGGTACGCGCGCTCTCCGCCCCTTCTCCGCGCTCCTCGGCATATTTGAACAAGGGTAAATCCGGTCCGCCGACTAGACTGCGCGCATCCCACAGCGCCTGCCTGCGCGGCAATCCCAGTGATCCAAAGCAATCGGCCGAGGCAAGCCGCTCGATATGCGCAGGGGCTAATCGGGCGCGGTCCCGCAGGCTGGCGACATCGGCATAGGGGCCGTTTTCCTCCCGTTCCGCCACCAATTTTGCCGCGACATGTTCGGGCAGGCCGTCCACCTGTCTCAGGCCAAGCCGCAAGGCGATATGTTTGTCGAGGCGGCCACCTTCCTGCTCATATCCGGTCAGCACGCCGAACTCCTCCAGCGTACAATCCCATTCTGAGTCATTTACATCCACCGGCTGCACCTGCACCCCATGTTCCGCCGCATCGCGCACGATCTGGGCGGGCGCATAGAACCCCATCGGCTGCGAATTGAGCAGCGCGCAGCCAAATGCCGCCGGGAAATGGCATTTCAGCCAGCTCGACACATAAACCAGATGGGCAAAACTGGCCGCATGGCTTTCGGGGAAGCCATATTCACCAAACCCCTTGATCTGGTTGAAGCAGCGCTGGGAAAAATCGCGGTCATATCCGCGATCTACCATCCGCTCGACCATCATATCCTGCAATTTATCCACCATGCCCCGGCTGCGGAAAGTCGCCATCGCCTTGCGCAGGCGGTTCGCTTCCAGACCAGAGAATTTCGCCGCATCCAGCGCAATTTTCATCGCTTGTTCCTGAAAGATCGGCACCCCCAGCGTGCGTTCGAGAATGCTGGAGAGTTCATCCGGCGGGCCATGTGCGGGACCGGGCGCGGGGATCACTACCCTTTCCTCACCCCGCCGCCGCTTGAGATAGGGATGGACCATATCGCCCTGGATCGGACCCGGGCGGACGATGGCAACCTGGATCACCAGATCATAGAATTCACGCGGGCGCAGGCGCGGCAGCATATTCATCTGCGCGCGGCTTTCGACCTGAAATACGCCGAGCGAATCCCCCTTGCGCAGCATCGCATAGGTTTCTGCATCCTCGCGCGGGACGGTGGCAAGATTTAAACGTCTTTCATAATGGTTTTCAAGCAGATCAAGGGCTTTCCTGATACAGGTCAGCATCCCCAATGCTAGCACATCGACCTTCAGAATGCCCAGCGCATCGATATCATCCTTGTCCCATTCGATAAACGTCCGGTCCGGCATGGCGCCATTGCCGATCGGAACAGTTTCTGTCAGCGCGCTTTCGGTCAGGATGAAACCACCGACATGCTGGGACAAATGGCGCGGCATTCCAATCATTTGATCGGTCAGTTTCAGCACCCGCCGCAAGTGCGGATCGGACAGATTCATGCCGGTTTCGGCCACATGCGCCTCGCCGATCTCGCGCCCATGCCCGCCCCATACAGTGCGGGCGAGCGCCGAGGTCACATCCTCGCTCAGCCCCATCGCCTTACCGACTTCGCGGATCGCCATGCGCGGACGGTAGTGGACGACCGTGGCGCACAACCCCGCGCGGTGACGGCCGTACCGCTCATAGATGTACTGGATCACCTCCTCACGCCGTTCATGCTCGAAATCGACGTCGATATCGGGCGGTTCCTTGCGTTCTTCAGAGATAAACCGGTCGAACAGCAGTGCATGTTTGGCCGGATCGACCGAGGTGATCTCAAGGCAGTAACACACCGCCGAATTGGCCGCGCTGCCGCGCCCTTGGCACAGGATCGGCGGATCGACTTTCTTGCGGGCGAAATCGACGATATCCTTGATGGTGAGGAAATATCGCGCCAGATCCAACTTCTCGATCAACGCCAATTCACGCCTCAACGTTTCCTGAACACTTTCTGGCAAGCCACTGGGATAACGCCATTTTGCACCTTTCCATGTTTGCTGTTCCAGATGTTCCTGCGGGTTCTTGCCGTCGGGATAAATCTCCTCCGGATATTCGTAGCGCAGTTCGGACAGGCTGAAATTGCAAGCGTCCGCCACCTCTCGCGCAGCCGTGATGGCATGCGGCCAACGGGCGAACAGCGCAGCGACCTGTTCGGGGGATTTGAGGTAACGTTCGCCATTGCCATGCAGATGATGTCCGGCGCGGTCGACGGTGGTTCTATGCCGGATGGCGGTCATCACATCCTGCAGCGGGCGCTTGTCCGGCGCGGCATAATGGACATCATTCGTGGCGAGCAGCGTCAGCCCATTGGCCTTCGCCAGAGCGTCAAGCCGCTCGATCCGGGCTATGTCATCGCCAGTGTAGAGATAGCTCGCGGCGAGATGGCGCAGGGTAGGAAGCTGCCGAGTAAGATGGGATAGGACACGATCAAACGGCAGGTCTTTCCGCACCTTCGCAGCCTCTGCCGAATGCAAAGGGATGACATTGCTTTCGATCTCAAGCGTGAACTTCCGAGCCAGATCGCCCGGTGGCAGCAGGATCAGCTGCACGTCCTCGCTATGCTCTGCCAGCATCGCCAGCGAGATATCGCATGCCCCCTTCACCTGCCATTCGCCGTCCAGCGTCGCCATTCGCCCGGCAGAAATCAGCGCGCACAGCCGTCCATAAGCGGCGCGGTCCCGCGGATAGGCAAGAAATTCCAGCCCCTCGGCAGTTTCGATCCGGCACCCGATCACCGGCCGCAATTTCAACGTCTGCGCCTCTGTATGTACGCGCACCACGCCCGCCATCGAATTGACATCGGCAATGGCAATCGCATCATAGCCCAGCGCCAGCGCCGCCATCACCAGATCGACCGCATCGGACGCGCCGCGGAGAAAACTGAAACAGCTGACCAGCCCCAATTCGACAAATGGCGCGCGTGGAGGTGCATCGATGAGGCCGGGATCAAGCTCCACCCGGCGTTTGTCAGGAATAAGCGGCGCCTCGGGCATCGTCAGGCACACAGCCCCTGTAAATACCAATCGGGCAGGCCGCCCTGTTTATCATTCTCGCGCCCGTCGCCGATCAGGCCGTGGCGGTAGATCCAGTAGCGGCGGCCTTCGCCGTCTTCGATCCGGTAGTAATCACGCAGACGGACGGTCGAGCGTTCGCGCCACCATTCGGGGGCGATGCGTTCCGGCCCCTCCAATCGCGCGACTTCATGCACCTTGCCGCGCCAGCGGAAGCTACGGGGGAAACCATCGGGGGTGGCGTAGAGCACAGTGATATACTCGGCCTTATCCAGTAATTTCAGCGGCCTGTGATGGAATGCGAACTCGCCCTGCGATGCAGGCTCCGGCTCCAGCGGGGGCTGCCAGCGCTGAGCGCGTTCGGGGATATGGCTGGCATAGGGCACCGGGCGCTGGACCGCGCCCGCGCCGAGCCGCACGCTCAGCCGGTCGATACAGGCGGATAGCGAGGTGCCGTGCGTTTCGGCGGCAACTTCGATATCTCCTTGTTCGAGGGGCAGCGGTTCAGCCCAGCTGGCGCGCAGGCGAATGGTTTCGATCCCGAAACCAGCGTCGATATCTTCCAGTTTGGCCGAGAACAGCCGGCAGATATGCGCCGGATCGCGGGTTGCGGCGCTGAGTTCCAGCGGGCGGATCACCACTTCGCCGTCGACCCGCCACAGGCCCAGTTCCAACCGGCGAGCACCCAGCGCACGCCCTTCCAGCACACGCGCCATATCGGCGGCGAGATCGCGCAGCACCTGATCGAGCAGCTCGCGGTGACGGATCGGTTCGGCCAGGCGGCGCTGGACCAACGGCATATGCTGGACCACCACCGGCAGCAGCGGTTCGGGCATGCGCCCGAGTAATTGGTCCATCCGCACCAACGGGTTGGCGGCGGGCGAGCGGCGATTACGGAACCGCCGCATGATCGCATCACGCCCCGCCTTACCGTCAAACCTGCCGCTCATATCGCCCAATCGCTTGAGGCCAAGCCGCCGGAGAATAGTCAGCACATCATCATCCAGCCTGAGCGCCGCGACTGGCAGGCAGGAAAGCTTTGCCTGCCCGTCCTCGTCATTGGCCAGAATCGTGCGTTCAGGCCCGTAATGCGCGAGCGCCCAGGCCGCGCCTGCTGTTGGTGCAGCAGCAACGCGTACGGCCAATCCTCGTCCGGTAAAGCAGGTTTCCACATCGGCCAGCAACTTTGCCTCCCCGCCGAAAAGATGCGCGACTGCGCTGATATCAACCAGCAGTCCGTCAGGCGGATCAAGCGCGCTCCACGGTCCCCAGCGCTGCGCCCAGATGGCCAGTTTCTCCAGAAAATCGAGATCGCCCGCCGGATCGGATATTCGTACCGCCAACTGTGGGCACAGAGTGCGCGCATCGGCCAGCATCATTCCGCGGCGGGCACCTGCGGCCAGTCCGGCCTCGTTCGCAGTGTCAATCCGCGGGCCATGTGCGGTTTCAGTAATCAGCGCGAGTGGCGCACCGTCGGCCCCCTTGCCCAGCGTAATTCCTTCACAAAGCCGCCATCGATCGGCCGACAGTCGGGCGAGCCAAATCGACAGGATGCGGCGCTGGCTTGATGTCGTTTTCGTTAGCGGTTGTGGGGGCGGTAATGTCATGAGCTATGTCGGTTGGTTTCTGGGCGGAGAGTCCGGTTGGATCACGGCGTAAAATCCATTCGCCGGGCCGGTGCGTGCGCGAGCGGAACAGTTCGGCATGCCAGGCAGGCAGGCCGGGCGCGTCAGCATTCCAGCGCGGGATGGAGGACGGCGCGGCGCGGACATCCCACCGCATCCGGGCGGAGGACAGATCACGGCCTGCATCAAGGCGCACCAGCCATAATTGCACCCCATGCCGCTCTGCCGCCAGACTGAGGCGGCGCGAGGCGGTAAAGTTCAGCGCCTTGGGATTGCCGACAACTTCGCCGATTACACAGGCCAGATCGCGGCACCGCACGCCTTCTTCCAGCGCGAACAGCACATCTTCTGCCTTTTCCGCGACCACATGGATCAGCCGGTGCCGCAAATCGGCGGGTAATCCAGGGCGATAGGGCCGCCCGGTCAGCCGAACCGAGGCACGGTCCTGCACCCATAATATTGCGCGCTGATCGGTAGTTTCTGCCAGCGGGCCGGGCTCGGCCAAGGCCAACATATCCATCGCCAATGCCAAGGCCGCAGCCGCTCCGCTGCTGTCCCGCCCAGAAGCAAACACCTCGCTATGGTGAACCCCGCCCTGCCCCGGTTTCCATTTTGCCGAGGCGCGCACGGATATCGCTCCACAAGAAGTGGCGGGCAGATCGGCAATCACACCGGGTAACGGCGGGCCTGACGAAGTTTCGGGATCGGCTTGCATAAGGGAACGACTCATCTGTTCCACTTATGTTCCATTTTTAATGAATATGCAATTCATCCATGCCCAGCATCAAATTACCGCCGTCTTGGAACAAAACCCCGCCGTGAATCGTCTATATATCAAACACACATCAGGAGACTTACATGAAATATGCCAACGGAAATGCTGACCAACTGAAGAAGAAATTTTGGCTGGCGATGGCCGATTCGCCATTTGTAATGCTGCAACTGGATGACGATTCGTCTACCGCCGTGCCAATGACAGCGCAACTGGACAAGGATGCCAACAGCTCGATCTGGTTCTTTAGCCAGAAAAACAGCAGCTTTGCCAAATTGGGCCCAGCCACCGCGACCCTGGAAGGCAAGGGGCACGACATGTTCGCCCGCTTCCACGGCAATCTCTCGGTCGAAACCAGCAAAAAACGGTTCGACGAATTCTGGAATAATTTCGTCGAGGCCTGGTACGATGGCGGCCAGGACGATCCCGACATTCTGTTCCTGCGCATGGATCTGGGCGCTGCCGAAATCTGGAACGCCGATATGGGCCTGCTGAACACTGCCAAAATGACGTTGGGCATTACCGTCCATGCCGAAGCGGAAAAGCAGCACGCCAAGGCCCGACTGTAGGCCGCGCGTACTGACAAAAAAGGCCGCTCCCCGGAAAGGGAAGCGGCCCTTTTCGTATCAGCGGTCAATTCTCCGGTGGATGGATCGGTATCATCGTTTCCTCGCCCGCAACATCGTCCACCACCTCGATGACCCCGCGTCCCAGATGGCTGCGTTTGCGGCTGTAGGTGAAGTAAACCACCATCCCGACTGCACCCCAGATGGGCAGTACCAGCATCGCCTCGGTCGGCAGGTTGAGGAACAGAAAGACCGTTCCCGCGATGGTCAGCGGGCCGATCAGCCAGAGCATCGGTGTCTTGAACTTGCGCGGCGCATCAGGTGCAGTCTTGCGCAGGATCATCACCGCGATGGCAACCATCATGAAGGCGTAGAGCGTGCCCGCATTGGCGATGTCGGCCAGTTTCCCCACCGGCAGGAACGCCGCGGCAAAGGCCACCACCGCGCCGGTAATGGCGGTAATGATGTGCGGCGTCTTCCACTTGGGATGCACCCGGCTCCAGGATTCAGGCAGCAAACCATCGCGGCTCATCACGAACGCAACGCGGGTCTGACCGAACAACAGGATCAGGATGACCGAAGGCAGTGCGACGAAAGCGGCGATACCCAGCATATTGCCGACGCCGGAAAAGCCGATCTGGCGTAAAACGTGGGCAAGCGCTTCATTCGAGCAGACCAGAGGCAGGGAATTAGCGGCAAAGGTAGCACATTGCCGCGCGAGTTCTTCAGATCCGGCGGGGAACGGCACACCGTTCGGCCCCATGATCGGCTGTCCGCCGACGGTTCCAATCGCACCGGCGGCAACCAGGATGTAGAACACGGTACAGAACAGCAACGATCCGATCAGGCCAATCGGCACATTGCGCTGCGGATCCTTCGTTTCCTCAGCCGCGGTCGAGACAGCGTCAAAACCGACATAGGCGAAGAAGATCGTCGCCGCTGCGCCCACCGCGCCAAGGCCGGAACCAAAGCCGCCGAACACGCCCGCAGGCAGGAAGGGATTGAACTTGTCAGTCGAGAAATACTCGCTTGGCAGTGTCAGCGCGATAAAGGCGGTCAGCGCGGTCACCTTGATCGTCACCAGAACGGCGTTCACGCGCGCTCTCCGTGGTGCCGATCATCAGCAGCCAGGTCACCAGCAGCGAGATGACCACGGCGGGCAGGTTGATGATCCCGCCCTCGACACCGCCCAGCGCGAGCGGTGCGCCGGACAGCGCGGCTGGCAATTGTATTCCCAGAAATTCATTGAGTATGGTGCCCGTAAAGTAACCGGACCAACCGACCGATACTGCCGATGCGGCTACCGCATATTCGAGCACCAGCGCCCAGCCGACCGTCCAGGCCAGCACTTCACCCATTGTCGCATAGGTATAGGTGTAGGCAGAACCCGAGACCGGGATCATCGCCGCGATTTCCGCATAACACAGCGCGGCAACGATACAGATCGCCCCGGCAATCGCGAAGGCGAGCATCAGCCCCGGCCCCGCCTTTTGCGCGCCCGCAGCGGTCAATACGAAGATACCAGTTCCGATCACGCAACCGATGCCGAACAGCATCAATTGGAACCAGCCAAGCGAACGATGAAGTGACTTTTTCTCCGCTGCAGCCAAAATGGCGCTCAGCGGTTTGACGCGATCAATCAACATGATGGCAGCATTCCCCAGACTCGGAACGGGGACTACCCGAGCAGCCAGTCTATCCGCTCGCTTTTATGCCTTTTTACAGGCCCGGCAATACAGAATCGTCACGGGCGTCAGCCGCCGGTAATTGAAGGAAATATCCCCACAATCAGGATCGCAGTCAGTACCAACGGGCACAGCCACCGCACCAGAAACAGCCAGAATTTGTGCAAGCCGCCATCCAGACCATTCTCGCCGTCGATCAGCCGTTTGTCCGCAATCCAACCGACGAACACCGCCGTCAGAATTGCCCCGATCGGCATGAATAATTTGGCGGTTACCGCGTCCAGAGTATCGAATATACCCTGACCCTCAAACAGCGGGATAAAGCCAAGCGGGTGGAAGCCGGACAGCGTATTCAAGGAATAAGCAGAGGCTGCGCCCAGAACGGCTGCAAGAACAGCTACGGCAATCGCAGTCGGTGCGCGGCGGGTCTTGAATTTCTCCATCGCCCACGAGGTAGGAACCTCCATCAGCGCGACAGAACTGGTGAGCGCGGCAAAGCCGACCATCACGAAGAACGCCAGCCCGATGAGCGCCCCAGCAGTCATGGATTGAAACGCATGGGGCAGCGTATCGAACATTAGGCCCAGCCCGCCTTCGGACGAGAGCCCTGCGGCCAGAACAATCGGGAAAATACACAGGCCCGCAATCAGCGCCACCGACGTATCAGCAAAAGCGATGATCGCCGATGTGCCCGCCAGATTGACGTCACGCCCGACATAAGAACCGTAGGTGATCATCCCGGCGACACCCAGGGACAGCGAAAAGAACGCCTGACCCACTGCGGCCAGCATTACATCGCCGGTCAGTTTCGAGAAATCCACGGTGAACAGGTACGTCAGCGTTTCAGTAAACGCCCCGCCAAATGCCCCGTAAATCGTGATCCCCAACAGCAAAGCAAAAAACGCTGGCATCAACCAGACCGCGACAATCTCGATTCCGCCAGACACGCCGCGCGCCACAAAATAGACCGTGATCGCCACGAAACCGATGTCCAACGCGGTCATCAGCAGACCGTTTTCTAGCAAGGCCGGAAAAATCGCCTTAATCCCGTCTGCCGTCATGCCCTGCAGTGCGCCGCCAGTAACGCCGCTGTTGAACAGATCGCCAACGAACAGGCCGACGTAATAAAGAACCCAACCGCCGATGACGCAGTAGAACGCCAAAATCATGAATGCGCCCGCGACACCAAGACCAGCCAGCCCTTCCCAATATTTGGAGGCTTTGGATTCTGCAGCCATTTGCCGCACGCTTTCTGTGGCAGATGATTGACCGTGCCGTCCGATCAATGTTTCGGACAGAAGCACCGGCAAGCCGATCAGCAGGATGCAGAAAATATAGAATAATACGAAGGCGCCGCCGCCATTGGCTCCCGCCTCTGCCGGGAAGCGGACCAGATTGCCCAGTCCAACCGCAGAACCGATTGCGGCCAGAATAAACGCCGACCGCGACGACCAGCCATCTCTTTGGCCATCACGCGGCTTCGCTCCATCGGCACCGGACATTGCAACCATGATCTAAACTTCCCCATATCGCCGGCTATTTTAAGGCGCGCATCGCTATGGATTGGGATCCTGCAATGAATTGCCGCGCACGTCGAGAGGCACAGCACACTTATCGACTTTGCGTTTATCCGCAGCCGCCGCTAAACGCCTGCCATGTCCACAACTTTCCAACTCGACACATCGACCAGCCGCGCCAATCCGACGCCGCAGGTCATGAAGCGGCTGACAGTGCCGAAAATCCGCGCGCGCAAGAAGGATGGCGTCACTGCAGAACCGCTGGTGATGCTGACAGCCTATACGGCGCGGCAGGCCCAATTACTGGACGAACATTGCGATCTACTGCTGGTGGGGGATTCGCTGGGTCAGGTGATTTACGGGCTACCTTCAACCATTCCGGTCACGCTGGAAATGATGGCCAATCACGGCGCGGCTGTGGTGCGCGGCAGTTATCACGCAGTGGTGGTGGTCGACATGCCGTTCGGATCATACGAGGCATCGCCGCAGCAGGCATTCGAAAGCGCAGCCTATCTGCTCAAGCAAACCGGGGCCGCAGCGGTCAAGCTAGAAGGCGGCGAAGCGATGGCGGAAACCGTCGCGTTCCTGAACCAACGCGGTATTCCGGTAATGGGGCATGTGGGCCTGACACCGCAGGCAGTAAACGTGCTCGGGGGATATGCCGCTCGCGGACGCAGCGATACCGAAGCGACCAAGATCGTTACCGATGCCAAGGCATTGGATGATGCAGGTGCATTTGCTGTCGTAGTCGAAGGCGTGGTCGAACCGATCGCGATTGACGTCACGAAGGCGATATCGTGTCCCACCATCGGTATCGGTGCATCGGCGCAGTGCGATGGGCAAGTTCTGGTCACCGAAGATATGCTCGGCATGTTCGAACGCGTGCCGCGCTTCGTGAAGCGTTACGAGGACATCGCCGGGATCATCGAGAAAACCGTCGTCACCTATGCGGAGGAAGTGCGAAATCGCAGTTTCCCGGGTGAAGAACAAACCTACCAACCCAAGGCATAATTGACGCCTGATCAATGCCCAAACACGCCTAATCCGCTCTAAACTGACACGGCGCCAATATTTCCAAAGGTCTCCTGTAATGCTGCGTTTCTACCGCGTATCCATCTTGTTCACAGCCATCTGCCGCGCTGGGCGCATGGTATGGCTGGGCCAGCACTGGCACCATCACCGGCACGCTTGGCCTGTTGTGGATCATCATTGTCCTGTCGATTCTCGAAGTATCTTTGAGCTTCGATAATGCTGTGGTGAACGCGACTGTATTGAAAGATATGGACGAGGTCTGGCAGCGGCGATTCCTGACGTGGGGTATGTTGATTGCAGTGTTCGGAATGCGCATCCTGTTCCCGCTCGCGATTGTCGCGATTGCCGCAGGGCTTGGGCCGGTCGATACAATCAGTCTCTCGCTCAACGATCCGGTACGCTATGAGTAAATCGTATCCTCCGCCCATATCGGAATTGCTGGATTTGGCGGAGCATTTCTGGCGATGGTCGGTCTCAAATTCTTCTTCGATGCCGATAAGGAAATACACTGGATCGGGGCGCTGGAACGGCAATTGGCCAAGTTTTCCAATATCCCGTCGCTTGAAATTGCTCTACTGCTGCTGGTGCTATGGGGTATTTCCACCATGCTGCCTGCCGAAGAAGCATCAACTTTCCTGGTTGCCGGAATTTTGGGCCTGGTCACTTTTATCGCAGTGGAAGCGGTCGGCAAAATTCTGGAAATGCGGGAAGAGCATAAAAGGGCTGCCGGCATGGTGGTTAAGTCGGGGCTCGGCGGGTTCCTTTACCTGCAAGTGCTCGACAGCTCATTCAGTTTTGACGGAGTGATTGGGGCCTTCGCACTGTCCAACAATATGATCGTAATCGCACTGGGCCTGTCGGTCGGGGCGATGTTCGTCCGCTCCATGACTATCCATCTGGTGCAGACAGGGACACTAGCGCAATATCGGTTTCTGGAACATGGCGCGTTCTGGGCGATTATCGCGCTGGGCGGGATCATGCTTGCATCCGCAGTGTTCCATATCCCCGAAACGATTACTGGGCTTATTGGCGCAACATTGATCGGCCTGTCGCTATGGTGGTCTGTCCGCCACAACCGGCATGAGGCTATTGCTACCGCTTAGCTGCCAGCAACCGAGTAGCCAGCGGTGCAGACACCGCCAATTGCAGCAAGTGGTAAATTAGCAGCGGCACCAGCACGAGACCCGCGGTCTCAGGTGGGAACAGCACCAATGCGAGTGGCGCGCCCATCGCCACGCTCTTGTGCGCGCCGCCGTAAAGGAACGCGATCCGATTCCCCCGGTCGAGCCGCATGGCCCCGCCAACCAACCATGCTCCGCCATAGCCGGCAATCAGCATTGCGGTCAGTCCCGCCAGCAGCCACGCCCAGCTTACGGGATCAAGCAATTGCCAGATGCCCTGCTCCACAGCGCCAGAAAACGCGACATAGACCGCAATCGCAATGGCTGCGCGGTCCATCCAGCGGATCAACACCGGATGTTCCTGAACAAATTGTCCGCCGCGTGATTGTAGCAATTGTCCCAATGCAAATGGCAGGATCAGAATCAGAAATATCTTGATGAGGCCGCTAGTGCCCAGCTCAACCTCAGCCCCTCCGCCGAGCAGGGAGAAAATCGGCACGCTGACAAACACGCCTAGGATATTGAGCAGCGCGGCTGCAACCACCGCGATGGCTACATTCCCGCCCGCCATCGACGTGTATGCCGTGGCCGACTGCACCGTGGATGGCAATGTGCCGAGGTACAGGAACCCTAGCGCCACCAGAGGTGGTAAAAATCCGTCCAGCCCGCGCGCCAGACCCAATCCGACCAGCGCCAACACTCCGAACGACCAGATCGCCAGAACCGACAGGTACCGCCAATTCCCGATGTCCCGCGCCACATCGACCCGGGACAGGCGCATTCCATTGAGGAAGAACAGCAGGAAAACCGCACAGTTACTAACCGCCTGCGCGATATCTCGCGCAGAACCGGTAGCCGGAAGCACGGTGGCGAGGATTGTTGCCAACACCAACAAACGAACCATAGGATCGATACGGGAAAACATCTGAAGCGCCCTGCCCGAATATAGCTGGCTTTGTCGAGGGTTTAGCGGCCCCCACGCTTCAAGGCAGCTTTGCGGCCTTGCGAGCCAACGCCTCGCTTTGTCCGGTTGTATTGCCGGTCTTGGCCAGAACCTCAGCCAACATAGCAGTGGCAGCACGGTTCATCTTTTGCAGGGAATATGCTCGCAGTGCTGCACTCCGCGCTGTCTCCAGATCATCCAGCTCCAACGCGGCGCCAGCCCCCAGTACCAGCGCATGGGGATCGCGGCCTGCCCCGTTGGCGATCGCTTGATCGAGCAGCATTACGGCCTTTTGCGGATTACCTGCTGCCAATTCCACTTCGGCAAGCATGATCGCCGCCTCCGTATTGGCGGAATGACCAGCCAAATGGTGCTCCAGCAATGTCTTGCCAGACTGCTTACGCCCCGCGGCCATTTCGGCAGCAATCATCCGCCGCGTCAACGGCCACGACTGACGAATTGCAGCGGCTCTGGCATAATAGTAAGACGCCTTGTCAGGCTGCCCGGCAGCAAGATACGCATCGCCGGTGAGAGCCAGCGCATCGCCGGAACCTGGCGCGCGCCGAAGGAAAGCCTCGGCATTGGCAATCGTTGCTGCGTTCTGCCCCGAACCGATCAAGCCGCGCACCAATGCAACCGCATCACGGCCGCTTTGCGGGCCGCGAATGGCGGCTACGTCCAATTCCGTATCCGTGGGCATCGGCCTTATCCCTGTTTCGCGTTGCTTGGCCGCAAAATCGAGGAACGGTGCGGCATTACCCCGCTGGTCCAGCACTTCATATGACCGCCCAACCAAGGTCGCCAGATAGGGCGGCGCCCCGGGCAACATGGCACGGTCTTTGAACCGGTAAACTAGTTCACGGTGATTGCCACCCAGCGACAGCGACCGCGCGGCCAGCAATCGAATGCGGGTATTGTCTGGCTGCATCCGCTCCAGATTGTCGAACATCTGTGCAGCGCTGGCGTAATTTCCTTTTTCCATGTCGATAATTCCCGACAGCATCATTGCAACCGGTATTTCACGTTCCAGATCACCGCTCCGGGTCAGCAGATTGCGGGCAAGATCGAATTCACCGCCCCGCGCTGCCAATACCGCCTGTAAGAAAAATGCGCTCTGGTTATACTCGTCAATCTCGATCATCCGGCGAACAACCCGAAGCATGTCTTTTGCCTGACCAAACTCTCCGAGTGTGGCCGCGTAGTCGCCCATCAGTGCCAGATTGTCCGGATTGCGTTCCAACGCCGCCTCATACCATGGCAGAGCAGCGGCCACCCCTCGGCATCGCGCACCAATTGGGCGCGGAATTGCAACGCAGCCGGGTTCTCCGGGTCCAATTTCACCGCATGGTTGCTGGCCTCTACCGCCTGGGTCTGTTCACCGCCAATATAACGCAATCGCCCGATATCGACCCACAATTCGGGATTGTCAGGCATGGATTTCAGCGCCTGATCAAATGCCTGCCCTGCCGCTGGCAAATTCCCGGCGAGGGTTTCAACCCGGCCCAGCATATGGAAACCCCGCCCGCGCGTTTCGGGACTAAATTCTCCGCTTTCGAGCCACTTGCGAGCTTCTGCCGGTTGGTCCTGCTGCAACTCCGCCTCACCCATCAGGGCCGCAATCTTTGGCAGGTGTGTGCCAGCGGCCAACATCTCGCGCAGAATTATCTCCGCCCCAAAGCCGTCACTGTCCGCCAGAGCCTGCTGCGCACGCTCGAATTGCGGGACTTCGGGCGCAGGATGGAACATACCGCTATCGTTAATAGTGATGCAGCAAGCGCGGCCCTGAAAATTGACCGGATATGAAGGATATCAGGTCTGCAGATCATACTGTTTGAGCAAATCGTAAAGCGTGGGCCGACTGATCCCCAACATCTTGGCGGTGCTGGAAATATTGCCTTCACTACGCGCCAGAGCGTGGCGGATAATTTTCCGGTCCGATTGTTCACGGGCGGATTTGAGGTTGAGCGGCAACTCGCCTTCTTCGCTCGAATCTTCAAGATCGAGGTCTTCTACACCAATCAACTTGCCATCGGCCATGATCACAGCGCGTTTCACTCTGTTTTCCAATTCGCGGACATTACCTGGCCAACCCCAGCCATCAATCGCCGCCAGTGCATCCTTGGCGAAGCCTTTGACATGCGGGTTCATCTCGGCGGAGAACCGTTTCAGGAAAGCCTTAGCCAGCAAAGTCGGATCGCCGGCACGTTCTGCCAGTGACGGAATTTTGATCACGATTTCTGCCAGACGGTAGAATAGATCCTCACGGAACCGCGCTTCGGCCATCATCGCTTCCAGATCCTGATGTGTCGCACAGACTATCCTGGTGTCGACCTCGATATATTTGCGCCCGCCAATCCGCTCAATCGTCCGTTCCTGCAGAAAACGAAGCAATTTGACCTGCAGCGGCAGCGGAATATCGCCTACTTCGTCGAGGAACAATGTGCCCCCATGCGCCTGTTCGATCTTACCCTCGGTGGTCTTGACTGCGCCGGTAAAGGCGCCCTTTTCATGACCAAACAACTCACTTTCCAGCAAGTTTTCCGGGATCGCGGCACAATTGATTGCAACGAAAGCCCCGGTGCGGCGGTCGCTGGCGTCATGCAGCCCCTTGGCGAGCAATTCCTTGCCGGTACCGCTCGCACCCAGCAGCATGACCGACACATTTGTCTTGGCCACGCGCTCAATCGTGCGGGCAACTTTGATCATTTCAGGTGCCGAAGTGATCAGGCTGCCCAAAACAGTCTTATCCTCCCCAACCCGCGAAGCGAGGTAGCGGTTTTCCTGCTCGATTAGATACAAGTTCATTGCCCGCCGGACGATCAGCCCTAGCGCCTCAATATCAATTGGCTTTCGATAGAAATCATAGGCGCCGCGCTCGATTGCATGCAGCGCGCTTTCGCGTGCCTCGTGGCCAGACGCAACGATGACTTTGGTGTCAGGTTTCAGCGCCATGATCGCATCGAGCACTGCGAAACCTTCGGTCGTTCCATCCGGATCAGGCGGTAATCCGAGATCGAGCGTAACGACAGCGGGTTCGTCTGACCGCAACGCGGCCAGCGCATCCTGCCGGTTGCCCACAATGGTGACGTCGAAATCCTCATAGGCCCATTTCAATTGTGCCTGCAGGCCTTCGTCGTCTTCGACGATCAGCAGCTTTGGGAGTGGTTGTTTATCTGGCAGAGCCATTATCCGACCTCAGTTCTAGAATTGTTTTCAGCGCGGGCCAAAAGATTGGCAGCCGCTGCAAGCGGTAGATGAATGACGAAACGAGTGCCGAGGCCTTCTCTTGATTCCACATCCAGCCTGCCGCCCATTGCCAGCACCAGTTCGCGCGCTTCGAAGGCGCCGATCCCGAAGCCAGCGTTTTTGGACGATACGAAAGGCTTGAACAAACCGTCGCGAATGAATTCAGGACACATACCGGAGCCGGAATCAATAACATCAATCCGCCCGCGGACCCCATCAGACGAAATGTCGAGATATACCGGAAGTTCACCATCGCTGGCATCAACCGCATTCTGGACCAAGTGAACCAATGCCTGCTCCAGCGCTTCGTCATTAGCGAGCACTTTACAGCTCTCGGAATGGATCACCGTCACAGGATGCAGTCCGACGAATTGCTTGGCCACTGATTTGGCGGTCTTGGCCAGTTCAAACGCCTCCCGGCGTTCGTTCCCTTGCGAACCATAGCGGCTGAGGCGCGCCAACAGACTGTTCAGCTTGTCCGCACTGTTACGCAGCGTAACCAACATGTCTGACCGAAATTCGGGATTGTCTGCATGGCGTTCGGCATTGCGCGCCAGCAATGCCAACTGACTTGCCAAATTTTTAATGTCATGCATGACAAACGCAATCCGGCGATTGAATTCATCGAACCGTGCCGATTCCATCAGCGCCTGATGTCCGGATTGCTCGGCGATGTAACTGGCCAATTGTTGGCCAACTACACGCAGCAAATCGAAATCTTCCCAATCCAGATTACGCGGTGAAAGCGGTCGGCTGAGCACCACAACCCCGGTCAACCGGTCGAAATGGAGCAAGGGCACCAGTGCCCATGCAGAATCCGAACTCGCCAGCCATTCCGGCAGCAACGCCGCTTCGCCGAAACGGTTATTGCCCTGTCTGACATCATCCAGATCAAATACGAATCCGCCGCTTTCAAACAGCGACGCCAATTGCTCGGACATTGCGGCGGCAGGCACTTCGAAGTCCTGCCATTGCCACCGCGATGCCAATTCATAGGAACCACTCTCGTCAGGCAGCAGCAACAAGCCTGAAGGACTATCAGAAATGTCTGCTAGTGCCTTGATAACCCGCTCATACAGCGAATTGGAATTCTCTCCGCCATGGCCCACCGTTCGGGTAAATCGGAGCCATTCCGCGCGGTAATCGTACCGATGCTGGAACAGATGCTTGACCATCATGACCTTCATCCATGCCCGCAAACGTCTGGACGGGAGCCAAATCACGGCAAAGACCGAAGCAACAAAAATGAAGGCAACCTGGGTCAATCGCGCCAGGTCACTGCCCTGTAACGCGATAGTTTCGGAGATGCCCACCATCATGACCAGATATGCTCCGATGACCAGCAACGACAGTGTCTGGAAGGTGACTTTGCGTGATGGTCGCAGACGTAACTCGCCACCGGTATGGTTCGCCCCAACCGCTATCAGAACTGCTATCAGACCGATGACCAACCCGCGCAATGTCGCCAATTCAATCGGCAGGCGGCCTGATAGATACGCGATGGTCTGGTAATTCAATTCATACAGCCACAGCGTAGCCAGCGCGACGGAGCTCCACCGCAAAACCAACCGGGTAGCAGCCGACGCGCCTCCATAGAGGTTGTGCAGCAAAACCAATGCGCCAATCGCGACGAGAATTCGGAACATGGTCCCGACTTCGAATGCCACAGCGACCAATTCCGGAGTGTCAGCATAGCGCGCGGCGAATAGTAACAATACAGGTTGCAGTGCCTCGACAAAGGCCAGTGCAGCGATGACCGGCTTGATTTGAGCCATGCTTTGATCGCGGCCATCGTTGGCAAACAGCCGGTATAGAACGAATATCCATGCCAGATTGCGCACGCCCTCGGCCGCGCCCACAAACGATGCATGTGGTCCAAACGCGGCCACCAGTCCGCACCATAATGCGGTAAGACCCAGCGCAGCAATTGTTGCGCCGCGGTCCAAACGGTCTGCATCACCTTGATGCACGACCCATCCTGCCGCAACCGCGCACGCAATCGCGCCCCCCAGGTGGAGTACGAAACTGGCAATCAGCCAAGCCTCGGTGATCGGAGCGTTCACCGCGCACCTTCCGGCCACAGAACCACACGCAGGGCTTGCAGCATGATCAACAGGTCGAGAAACGGCGTATAGTTCTTCGCATAATAGAGGTCATATTCGAGCTTATGACGCGAATCCTCGATCGATGCGCCATAAGGGTAATTGATCTGCGCCCAACCGGTAACACCCGGTTTCACCATATGACGTTCGGCGTAGAACGGCAGCTTGTCCTCCAGATCGGTCACGAATTTGGGCACCTCGGGGCGCGGGCCCACAAAGCTCATATGGCCTTTGAGCACGCTCCAAGTTTGCGGCAATTCATCGATCCGGACCTTGCGGATGAATTTCCCGATCCGGGTTATCCGGGGATCATCTTTCTCCGCCCATTTCGCTCCGTCTTTCTCGGTATCGCTGCGCATCGAGCGAAGCTTGATAACCGGAAAGGGTTGCCCATAAAGGCCGATACGGGTTTGGCGGAAAAATGCTGATCCTTTGCTATCCTGTTTGATCAGCGCAGCAAAGATTACGATGATCGGTAGCGTGATGGCGAGTAGGATCGAACTGGCGACGATATCGAATATGCGCTTTGCCACACTGGAAATCATTCGGCCCGATGAAAACCCGTCGGAGAAAATTAGCCAGCTTGGATTGACCGAATCCAGATCGACACGGCCTGTTTCGCGTTCCACGAAGCTGCTGAAATCATTGACATGGACGCCCATAGCTTTGATCCGGAGAAGATCCTTCATCGGAATTGCATTGCGGCGTTCTTCCAGTGCGAGCACAACCTCGCTGACCCCGAGATTTTCGACGAACTGGCCTAAATCGTGGATTGCCGAGCGCGAGATCGCTTCCAATACGCCGGCCTCGCTTTCGGTCATACCGATGTAGGACACGATCACAAAACCGCAGTCTGGCCGCTGCGCCAGTATGCGCAGGCGCTGCGCCCGCGCGCCTGCGCCAAGCACCATCACTCGGCGGCGAAAAGCGGAAGCACCCAGAAAACCGCCGACGATAAGGCGGTTCAGGAACGCCAAAACGATTGCCAGAACCATCGCGTAAATGAGGGTCGACCGCCAGAAAGTGGCCCCCGGTATCAGGAAATCGATCACCGACAGGGCAATGATGCCCAGGCTGACTGCAACCAACAGCCGGGCGCATGCGTACCGCATCGAGCGAGTTGCTTCGCTGCCGTAAACCCCGACAGAAATCATTGCGACCCAGACAATCAACGCGAAGCCAACAAGCGGGATCAACCGTTCTGAAATCTGTCCCGGATCGATCCCGATTTGCGATGAACGGATCAACCACGCCAGTTCACCGGCCAGGAACAATAGCCCCAGGTCGAACAATCCCAACAGCATCACTGCGTTGGGAATATAGTGTTTGAACAGGCGGATCATTGCATAATCGTCCAGAATTCCTCGATTGGATTCCCGGATTAGGCCGCATTTATGAAATGTCGGTAAACTTTACACCACTATTGTACCACCAGCGTTTCTGCGGGATACGAAGCTTAATAATGGGTTGCTCGCCGTCTGTAACCTCGTCGGCCACATCCTGGACTGCATCGCCAGCCTGCTGCGCGCCGTCACCAACATTAGCTGCAGCCTCTGCTACAGCATTGTCCTTGGCTATTTCGGCGCCTGACATGCCGTTAAGAAACCAGATGGCGGCACAAACTGCAATCAACAAAACGATCAGAAGTACCCAGCGGCCCGAACCGCCACCGCTGGCCGCGTTATCATGGACAATCGTGGTGGTCGTATGGGTTGAACCATCGGCATCTTCGACCTTGGTTGTGCGTTCTTCAGTCATATTTATTCTCCCTTATGTGACTATATGATTGGGATACAGAGAAGGTTCCTAAAATTGCAAGATCGGGCCGCTTAATGTTCGCCAAACCGAAATGGAGTATCGCCGTGACTGACCCGGTCGAAATGTAGTTGAGTACCCCTCGGCGGCAAGGATCGCTGGCTGCAATTTTGAATATGGCAGGCAGCGCATCCTGGACCGATGGCTTGCGCATCTTCCGGCCGTAAAGACAGATCACGTGACGGTGCGAGGTTCCCGGCAAGGCGGCTTTCCAAGCCCAGAATGATGGCAAATCGCGCCACTCCGTCGGAAAAACTCCCCTCAACCGTGCGCGCGATAGTCAGCCAGTCTGCTGGTGCCGCCCCGGCCTCTGGCAAATGAACCACTTGGCGGCACCACTGCCCGGCCCGCTCGAACGCTGAATGCGGAACCCATAAAGGGCAGCTCGCATTGCCTTCGAGCAGCGTCGCACCGCTGGCACCGGCAAAACGTTTTGAAAACTGCCCGGCCCGGTCAATTCGCCCCATAAAGAACGGCAACCCGCGTTGCCCTACTCGTTGCAAGGTGGTCAGACGGTGCGCCAATTGCTCCAAACTGACGCCAAAACGCCGCATCAGAACTTGCAGATCATAACCCGTCGCCTCGCAAGCACGAAGAAAACGAGAGTAAGGCATGATCAACGCCGCGGCGAAATAGCCGGTCAGATGCCGTTCGAACAATTGCCGCGCCGCATCATCAGTAAATTGTGCGCCGGCTGCCAAATTCTCGATTGCCTCGCGTTGCTCCAACTGCGCCAGCTGCGTTGCGATCTGAAAATTACGGGCCTGCGGATCGAGCATTTCGGACAGTTGCAGTTGGCGTGCATGCAGATCGAGCCGCCGGACAGCATTCATCATCACATCCTGCGGCAGGATACGGATCGACAATTGATGCTTGTTCTGGAGCCTTTCAGCCAAGGCACCGCCAATGTCCGCTCGCGAGAGGCGCAATTCGTCGGACAATGATTCCGCGGCGCTATCCAAATCGGCGAAATGGTTGCGCCAACGTTCGATTTCCCGGCGCGAAGCCTGCAGTGGCTCATCAGCCTGATCCCGGGCATCGCCAGCGTTGTCGAACAGGCGCGCAAAGGCCGCGGCCGCTTGCGGTGCGGCAGCCAGAAATTCGCCCACTTCATCGCGGTCGATCCCAAGATCGGAAAATCGCTCGTCCGACAGGCGGCGGGCCAATCCATCGATGCCGCCAATCGATTCGTCCTCGCGCAAGGACCGCGGATCAAAATCGAACCGTTCGACCACTTGTACCACCACCCGGGCGGACAAGGGGCGTTGGTTGCGCTCTATCAAATTGAGATAGCTGGGAGAAATGGACAGCCGCGCAGCCATCGCTGCCTGCGTCAGCCCCTCCCGTTTGCGCAAACGGCGGATGGTCGGACCAGCGAACAAAGGACCTTCAGCCATATCAATCCTGTCAATTATTTTACAATATTACAAATCAATATCACCTAAATAGTGCATTGAGACAAATTATATTGTAATTTTTTCTGTCTTTCGAGGTCCGTAGCGCCGATAAGAATGATCAAGTGGCCCGGCGAAGTCTGGGCTCAATCATTCAGGAGCACTATTCATGACCTATAAGGCCAAGATCAACCAACTCAACCAGACCATCGCCGGCGCAGGTGCGCCTTGGAGCGCGATTGACGCCGAATCAGCAGCGCGGATGCAGCTCCAAAACCGCTTTCATACTGGTCTGGATATCGCCCGCTATACCGCAAAGATCATGCGTCAGGATATGGACGCTTATGATGCCGATCCCGCGCAATATACTCAGTCGCTGGGTTGCTGGCACGGGTTTATCGCGCAGCAGAAGATGATTTCGATCAAGAAGCATTTCGGCGGCACGAAACAGCGTTACCTGTACCTGTCCGGCTGGATGATTGCTGCGCTGCGTAGCGAATTTGGCCCCCTGCCCGATCAGTCGATGCATGAAAAGACCAGCGTTCCGGCGTTGATTGAAGAGCTATACACGTTCCTCAAACAGGCAGACGCCCGCGAATTGGGCGGCATGTTCCGCGATCTGGATGCTGCCCGCGCATCGGGAGACGAAGTTGAAGCCAAGCGCATCGAACTGGCGGTCGACAATTACGAAACTCACGTCGTTCCAATCATTGCGGATATCGATGCCGGTTTCGGAAATGCTGAGGCAACCTATTTGCTCGCCAAGAAGATGATCGAAGCAGGCGCCTGTGCGCTGCAAATCGAAAATCAGGTTTCGGACGAAAAGCAGTGCGGCCACCAGGACGGCAAAGTTACTGTTCCGCACGAGGATTTCCTCCAGAAAATCCGTGCGATCCGCTATGCGTTCCTGGAAATGGGCGTTGAAGACGGGATCATCGTTGCCCGCACTGACTCGCTCGGTGCCGGTCTGACCAAACAGATTGCCGTGACCAAAGAAGAAGGCGATCTGGGCGACCAGTACAACAGCTTCCTCGATTGCGAAGAAATAGATCCAGCTGCGATCCAGAACGGGGATGTTTTCCTCAGCCGCGAAGGCAAATTGCTACGGCCCAAGCGTCTACCGTCGAACCTGTTCCAGTTCCGCGCTGGCACCGGCGAAGATCGCTGCGTTCTCGACAGCATCACGTCCCTGCAAAACGGGGCGGACCTGCTGTGGATCGAAACGGAAAAGCCGCATATAGAACAGATTGCCGGCATGGTTGACCGCATCCGGGAAGTCGTTCCCAATGCCAAACTGGTGTACAACAATTCGCCCAGCTTCAACTGGACGCTTAATTTCCGCCAGCAGATCTATGATTCCTGGGAAGCGGAAGGTCTTGATGTATCCCCCTATGACCGGGACAAGCTGATGAGTGTGGATTACGACACGACCGAGCTGGCAATACAGGCCGATGAGAAAATTCGGACGTTCCAGCGCGATGCCGCGGCGCGGGCAGGTATCTTCCATCACCTGATTACTTTGCCGACCTATCACACGGCAGCACTGAGCACTGATAATCTGGCCAAGGAATATTTCGGTGACCAAGGCATGCTCGGTTATGTTAAGGGCGTACAGCGCAAGGAAATCCGCGAAGGTATCGCATGTGTGAAGCACCAGAACATGTCCGGCTCCGACGTTGGGGATGATCACAAGGAATATTTCGCTGGTGAAGCCGCCTTGAAAGCTGGCGGCGCCGACAATACGATGAACCAGTTCGCAGCTGCTTAAGGCTGCTGACTGAGATCAAGGAACATAATGATGTCCGATACAGATGCAAAATCACCAGAACCAGCGCGTGCACGAGCGTTGTTCTCTACAGCCGATTTCAAATTGCTCAGGACCGCGTTGGCCAGCTACGCAAAGACGACCGAGGACCGCGAGGAACTCGCTCGGATCAATGCGCTGCACCACCGCCTGGGCACCTATAGCTGACCAGAAAGCTGGCAGTTCACTATCTCCTGGGGAGGAGATTACGGCCGTCGGGAACCCCTTCCCGGCGGCCGTAATATTTGGTGTTCAGCTTGCCGGAGCCATTAATTCCAGCGTCGCACTGGTCATGGCCTCTGTTGCGGTTGCGATCACCTTTTCCGCATCTGGTGCCCAATAGGGGCTGTGCAGTGAAGGCAGACTGATCTCACCAGCCTCAGACCGATCAAAATCGGCCTGCGGCACACCGCCGACCCAAAAGATCAGCGACTTCGTATCGTCCGGCGACGCCCGAAGGAAACGGCCAAAATCCTCGCCGCCCATCACAGATGGAACTTTCAACACTCGCCCATCTCCAAACCGTTGGCGAAACCCGGCCATGACGGATTCGGTGAATTCGGGCGAGTTGTAGGTCGAGGGGGTGTAATGATCATCCATCGATACCACCGGCATCCGGTCGTCCGGCATCCCTGCAGCAATTGCCTCGCCCCGCGCAATCCGCTTGATCCCGTCAAGCAGCAGCTTGCGGGAGGCATCGCTATAAGATCGGACTGTCAATTGCAGCTTCGCCTCGTCCGAGATGATGTTGTGTTTAAAGCCGGAATGGAAACTGCCAACCGTGACCACCGCGGGGTCCAGCGGGCTGCTTTCCCGGCTAACCAGGGTCTGCAATTTCATCACGATGGCGCTGGCCAGCACAATTGGATCCTTGGTGGTTTGCGGATAGGCCCCGTGGCCGCCCACGCCCTTTACGCTGATGTCCACACTATCGACATTTGCAAGCGCAAATCCGGGTGAATAGCCGATCATCCCGGCAGGAAACTGCGCCGCATCATGAAATGCCAGAACAATTTCGGGCTTAGGGAAGCGGGTAAACAGCCCGTCATCCAGCATGGCCTTCGCGCCCAGCCCCAATTCCTCAGCCGGCTGACCGATCATCACCAAGGTACCAGACCATTGGTCTTTGCGTTCGGACAACAGCTGGGCAGTGCCGATCCATGCGGCCATATGCGTATCGTGGCCGCAAGCGTGCATCACGCCGGTTTCTAGGCCAGAGGCAGGCACGGCGATTTCCTTGGAAGCGTAAGGCAGCCCGGTTTGTTCAACCACTGGCAGGCCGTCCATATCAGCACGCAGCATCACCGTGGGCCCGTCGCCATTGCGCATCACCGCGACAATGCCCGTCTTACCGACGCCCTCGGTCACCTCGAAGCCCAACGCCCGCATCCGGGCAGCTAGCTTGGCGGCGGTTTTGACTTCTTCGAAACTGAGTTCCGGATATTGATGAAGGTCGCGGTAAAGCTCCATCAATTGCGGCATGTCGGATCCAACCGCATCACGCAATTCATCTGCGTGGGCCGGCGTCGAAAAAGTAGCCAAAGCTGCACCAACTGCCAGAATCTTCCTGAGCATAACTTTCTCCCCAAGGACGCATTGCGCGCGCCACAATTTGCTACATTCCGTAAGTCATGGCTAACAGGATAGACAGTGTCGTAACCATTATGAACACCAGCGGCAGGCCAGTGCGAACGTAGTCCGAAAACCGATATCCACCCTCAGACATAATCATCATATTTGTTTGGTATGCGATCGGCGTTGCATAGCAAAGGTTACACCCGAACAAGACCGCCAGGATCATCGGCTCTGGCGGCAGTTCAAGCTGGTTGGCAACACTGAAGGCGATTGGAGTGCCAACCGTAGCCGCCGTGGCGTTGGAGGCGAAGTTGGTCAGAACGGTCACGAACAACATGATCGCCGCGAGCACACCCGCCGCCGGAAGAAACTGAAACCCTAGTGACAATAACTCGCCTAGCCAGGCTGCCGCCCCGCTTTCGAGTATGATCCGCCCGATTACAATGCTGGCTGCAACCAATACAATTACCTGCGCTGACAAAGCACGGCCAACGCGGTCAAACCTCACACAGCCCGTGACCAACATCAGGATTGCACCAGCCAGGGCTGAAATCGCAATTGGGACAAGGCCAACTGCCGCAAAGATGACTGACCCGAGCATGATCGCGCCCGCCACCACAGCCTTTGATCGGCGAGGAAGCTCGCGCGCACCATCCAGTATCAGCAGACTGTCGCTACGGGAAAATTCCCTCAAATCATCGGGCAGGCCCATAACCAGCAAAACGTCGCCTTCGGTGATCCGCAAATCGCCGCCAGTGCTATACTTGTCCTTCTCGCCCAGCAGCCGTGCGGGATGATGGATACCCAGCACAGCAACACCGTACAAATCAGCGATGCCCGAGGTGGGCAATGTGCGCCGGATCAGGCGCGAATCTGCCGTCACCGCCATTTCGAACACATTGATATCTGCTGAGTTTTCTTTCGCCTTGCGGCGAATACGTTCAACAACCCATGTCGGAGCCATCTCGCTCCTGAGTACACGCATCGCATCTTCCAGAGCCTCGTGCGTGCCGGAAAGGCGCAAGCGCTGCTGCTGCTCGACAACACCCTGAGGGGCATCTTCGAAACGCACATCGTCGGGAAGTTGCGGCAAGATCGCCGAAAGTTCTTTGCCGATAAGGCTACTGTCTGCTCCGATCCGTAACCGCGTGTGAAAACGCCGTAGCTGGATAGTCGATGCGACCCGATTATCCCCGAGAAGTCTTGGCATCACCAGCCAAAGATAGGGTAGCGCCACCAGCGAAGCGAGCAGCACTATCGGCGTAAAATGGAAAACATCCATTTCCGGCATACCGAGATCGACGGCGATCGAAACAACCAGGATATTGGTCGATGTGCCAATGGTTGTTGCCATTCCGCCCAGCAATGAAGCCGCATTTAGCGGGATCAAGGTCTTTGAGGAGGGCAGCGCACCACGTTGTGCCAGAGCGACGAAGATCGGCAACAGAAGCACCAGAACAGGCGTATTGTTAACGCCCATCGACAAGACGAACGCGATCAGAAGCGAAACCAATAGGCCCAATTGGAGGTTGATCTTGAAGACGCCTTCAAGGAACCGCGCCGCAGGCTCAAGTGCACCTGTAACAACCAGCCCCCGCCCCATTATCATCAGTGCGCAAATCGTGATCAGCGCGTAATGACCGAAGCCGGAAAAAGCGAGCACTAGGCCATCAGTCGGTCCAGTGTCCGGCAATGGGAAAAAATACAGCCCGACAGCAATTACCGCGATGGTCAGCAGCGAGACGATTTCGATCGACATCCTGCCGCGCGCAAAAGCGATAAACATGGCAATCGTCACCGCCATGGCCGCAATCGCGTGGAAGGAGGGAAGGCTCAACATCGTCTGTTCAGAGAAATCTCAAAGCGCAGCGATAAACACAAGCTAAATCGGTATTTCTCGTTTTGAAGTGAGTTTATCTGATCAGCCTCGGCTTGTGCCTCTCGAGGGCGAGGTTTTGTGGAAAATGGAACGGGCTCAAGCATTAGGTGATGGCATTCTAGATGCCGCGTTCAGCATGGTTCTTGAAGGACGCCGGACAGACGCGGAGCAATCTGAATACTGGTTATCACGTTGGCGTGATGCGATTAGCCGGGCACTTGCTGCAATGAGCCGGGACATAGAAACAGCAGGCAGCGATTTCGACCTTGGCCATATCACATACGTCTGCGCTCTTGATTATCTTGATTTCGTCATCCGGATAATCCTTGGCGGGCGCAGCATCCAAAACTCGCAACCTGGCATGACCATGTTTCAGAAAGACAAAGCTGCAAGTCAACACAGCCGGGTTAAATCCCGTCCAGGTTTTCTGGGGCCAAAATGACAATAACCTCCGATCGTCATTTCGAGAAAGCTTGGCTCGGGACGTGCGCCCCAAGCGATCCGCTAATGCAGGCTCCTACCCCCAATGCGGTGGGCTTATCGGAGCCTGCTAGCTTAGATGGTGCGGGCGGTGGGAATCGAACCCACACTCCTTGCGGAACGGGATTTTGAATCCCGCGCGTCTACCAATTCCACCACGCCCGCGTTGGGAGAAGCCTATAGCGCCGCCATCAAAACGCGCAACGGCAAAAGCAGGTATGCAGCCTATTTCTTGGACTTCGTGTCTCTTTTCGGGCGCAAATCGCTTTGGGCCGGCCCCTGCCGGCATTGACAGCCGATGCATCAAGAATGTTGGTCTCAGTGGTCACTTGATTATGAATTGCTAAGTTTGACGATATCGCACCGGCTCTAGCAAAGCCCGGTCCCTATAAGAAGAAAAATTCAAGCCCAGACACAACCGGGTTACGCCTTTAACGCACCTGCAAGCAATTTATGCAGCTTGGAGTGAATGACATCATTGCCCGCCACCACTTGTTCGGAATGTATGGGCGCAGAACGTCCGCGATAATCGCTCACAAAACCGCCCGCTTCGCGTACCAACAAGCACCCGGCAGCTGTGTCCCAGTCTTTCAAGCCGCTTTCCCAGAAACCGTCATAACGGCCCTGCGCCAACCATGCGAGATCGAGTGAGGCGGCACCGAACCGGCGAATGCCCGCAACCTGCGGACCAACTGCGGCAAAAATCTTCGACCATTCAGCGAAGCTGCCATGGCCCTGAAACGGAATGCCGGTGGAAATCAGCGAATCCGACAGGTGCTGGCGTGAAGAAACGCGCAAGCGCGCATCCTGCAGCCATGAACCCCGGGTCTTTTCCGCCCAGAATGTTTCATCGGTAATCGGCTGATAAACCACCGAAGCGAACACATCGCCCCAACCGCTACCATCCAGCTTGGGTTCCTGCGCCGCGATGGAAATCGCGAAGTGCGGGATGCCGTGGAGGAAGTTGCTGGTGCCATCCAGCGGATCGATGATCCAGCGCGGTTTGCCCGGATCACCTTCAATTACGCCTGCTTCTTCCAGCACAAAACCCCAATCAGGGCGCGCGGCCAACAGTTCATCGTACAGGATCCGTTCGGACCGCATATCTGCCTTGGATACAAAATCAGCCGGTCCTTTGCGGCTGACCTGCAAATGTTCAACCTCGCCGAAATCACGGCGGAGACGCGCACCCGCTTTACGGGCGGCGCGTTCCATTACTCGAATAACACCAGATAATTGCATGCCGGATCAGCTCGCTTTGCCGACATAGGTGCGTTCGTAAACGTCCACTATGATCCGGGTTCCGCTTTCGATATGCGGCGGCACCATCACGCGTACGCCATTTTCGAGCACGGCAGGTTTGTAGCTGGATGAAGCGGTCTGCCCCTTCACCACTGCGTCTGCATCAACGATAGTTGCCTCCACCTGATCGGGTAGCGCAACGCTGATCGGCTTTTCGTCATACAATTCCAAAGTCACATCCATCCCGTCAGTCAGGAACGCGGCCGCATCGCCGAGCAAATCCTTGGGCAAGGTGATTTGTTCGAAATTGTCTTTGTCCATGAAGATCAGGCTTTCATCTTCGGCATAAAGGAATTGAAAATCCTTGGTATCGAGATGCACTTTCTCGACCGTATCGGCGCTGCGATACCGGACATTGGTTTTGCGCCCATCAATCAGGTTTTTCATTTCAACCTGCATATAGGCCCCGCCCTTGCCCGGCTGGGTATGCTGGATCTTGCCAACTTTCCAGATGCCGGTTTCGTATTCGATGATGTTGCCGGGACGAATGTCGACACCGCTGATTTTCATGGGAACTTGACCTTATTGACTTGAAGAGCCGGATTTTCTCAGCCCGGGTTTTCGTAACCCAGGTTTTTGAAGCAAACCAAACGCTGCGCCTGTTTCTTGGCCGCGCCCTTAACCCACGTCTGCGTGTGCGGCAAGGATAGCTAGCATGTCCGATTGGGGGATGTTAGAACTTGTGGCCATGGATATGAGACTTTTGACAGCTACAGCCGCCTGCATCGCCCTGTCGGTGCCAGCAATGGCCGCGCCCGGTGGAAAGTTGGGTACCTTGCCTTTGGGCGCATATCACTGCGCATTGCCCGGCGATGCTGCCGGTCAGGCGTGGATCCCGCTGGAAGACAAGAACTTCACCATCGATAATGCCTCAACCTATCTGACGTCCAAAGGGTCAGGCACCTATCTGCTGACAGGAAAGCGGGTTATTTTTACTCGCGGTCCGATGAACGGAATGCGCTTTGAACGCACTGGCTCGTCCACATTGCGCTGGATCGACGAGAATGGAGACCTGGCAAATGTGCGCTGCGTTCGTACGAACGCGGCACGCTAAAAACTATTTCTTCGTCAGCAAGGGATACGGGTTCAAGGCATTCGCCGGTTCCCACCATTCTGCGTCCGGCGTGGTGCGCATAATAGCAAAGTGCAAATGAGGTGCTTCAGCCTTGGCATTGCCGGTGCTGCCAACGGAACCAAGCCGCTGCCCGCGCCGAATCCGCTGCCCTTCGGTTAAGCCCGGGGCATAATCGCCCAGATGCGCATAATAATGGATTGTTTCCCGGTCTGCTGATCGAACGTAAATCGTCTTTCCCGCCGCGCTGGAAGTAAACAGCTTCTCGATAGTCCCGGACGCTGCGGCCAATACTGTCGTTCCCTGCGGCGCCATGATGTCTATTGCTTCATGTAGCCGGGCGGCCCCGCCGCGTGAATCCGTGAAAGTGTCCGTCAGGTCTGATGGTCGGACATTCAGCACCGGAACGATCAACTCGCTGGATTCGCGATCACCCGGCCGAGATGCACCGCCCTTGTTGTCGAGACCAGCCAGAGCCAACGGGGCCTCACTTGTCTCGGGCGCAGGCATCGCTTCCTCCACTGTCGGCACGGCGGGCTTGGGACTGGGCGCGGCGTCGGCTGGCCGCGTTGCGCCCAACTGGCTTTCGCTGTCGGACATTTCCATCAGGCTGCCGCCGGCCACGATCCATACCGCTGAAGTGAGCGTTGCTGTGACGACTACCGTCAAAATCCGGTCAATAAATTTGACTGCCATTATATCGCGATACTAGCACTATTTGCCCCGCTCTGGCCATAGGCGAGGCGCGTTAGTCCTATTTGCCGGTACCCAGCTTCTCGGCGAATGCCCGCACTGCAGCCACTTCGTCGCCATTCCAGATTGCCCCGGAAACTGCGATGAAATCGACCCCGGCATCAAGGATGGGCTGGCAATTTTCCGGCGTAATGCCGCCAATCGCTACGCTAGGAATTTCGAACAATCCGCTCCAGAACTCGATCAACTCGATGTCAGCGATATGTTCGGCGTCTTTGGTCGTGCTGGGGAAGAACGCGCCAAAGGCCACGTAATCGGCGCCCTGCTCGCCGGCGTCCATCGCCAGGTGGCGGCTGCCGTGACAGGTCACGCCAATCTGCGCCTCGCGGCCCAGTTCTTCTCGCGCATCGCGGACAGAGCCGTCCTGCTGGCCCAGATGGACCCCGTCTGCATTCAACCGTCTGGCCAGCGCGGCATCGTCATTCACGATAAAGGCCACGTCATGCGCCGCACAGATTTCCTGCAGAGGCTTGGCCAGATCGGCAGCTTCATGCTGGTCCAGCCCCTTCACCCGAAACTGGAACGCTGTGATCGGGCTCTTACCCTCAGTCGCAGACAGCGCCCGTTCCAGGCGCGCAGGAAAATCAGCCCCCACTTCGAGCGGGGAGATCAAATAGAGCTGGCAACGAGTTACTGTATTGGACATGGCGCGCCCTTACCGCGCCGCCTGCCTGCCGCCAAGCATCTTATCCCGCGGCTGAAGCTGCCTGAATTTCATCGATCGCTGTCGCAAGCGCCAAATCGAATTCTGCATCATCCATGGTCGCCCGCAATTCTTGCAGCAAAGCCCGGCTGAAACTGGCGATCATGCCGGTGTTTTTGGCCAAATGTGCGCAGGCATCGGGGCGGGTGAACCCGCCCGACAATGCCACAACCCTCAACACCTTGGGATGATCGACCAACGGCTTGTAAAGGTTGGCTTCGACCGGCAGCGACAATTTCAACATCACCTGACCACCATCCGGCTGCGCATCCAGCGCCTTCAGGATTTCAGCCAGCAGGATCGTTTCGGAACCGGCACGATCCGCCGCCTCAATGTTCACTTCAGGTTCGATAATCGGCATCAGCCCGTGGGACAGGATCTGGCGGCCAACCTCGAATTGCTGTTCCACAATCGCGGCGATCCCGGCAGGATTGGCCGATTGGACGACCGAGCGCATTTTAGTGCCATAAACCCCCGCCGCCTTGCCCTTTTCCAGCAGTGCATCAAGTGTCGGATTTGGCTTCATCAGCTGAACGCCATCCGCTTCGTCCTCAAGCCCCTTGTCGACCTTCAGGAATGGCACAATTCCGCGGCTCTTTAACTTTTCGGGAACCGAAGTTCCATCATCTACGCAGCCATCCATCGTCTTTTCGAACAAGATCGCGCCCAGAACCTTTTCGCCGGTAAAACTGGGCGAAGTAACGACGCGGCAGCGCATTTCGTGGATCTTGGCGAACATCTCATCATCGCCAGCCCATGCACTGTCTTCAACGCCGTAACCGCGAAGTGCCTTGGGGGTCGAACCACCGCTTTGATCAAGGGCGGCAATGAAGCCCTGCCCATTAGCGATTTTGGTGGTCATTTCCTGCGATTGCATTGGCCCGAATCCCTGTCTGCTGCATACGAATGCGTCGAGGGGCCATAGCCAGCGGAATTACGGTCCGCAACATGTGTAATGTAACCATTTCGAGGTTCAGACGTATTAATAATAACTGCTCAGGGAGAAGATCAAGTGCTCGATGCAACTCAGGAAAAGCTTTGCGATGAAAACACTACGGATTTCAGCGATCTGAAGGCACTGATCCTCAATTGCACGCTGAAGCTTTCCCCGGAGGGTTCGCATACCGACAAATTGCTCGGTATTGTGGGAACAATCCTTCACCGGAATAAGGTTACTGTGGACCGGGTGCGGGTGGTCGATCTGGACATTGCGCCCGGCGTCTATCCAGACATGACCGAGCATGGCGCCAAGAAGGATGACTGGCCGCAATTATGGAAAAAAGTGTCCGCTGCCGACATCCTGATTCTCGCCACCCCAATCTGGTTAGGTGAGAAATCCTCTGTCTGTCAGCGTGTAATCGAACGGCTATATGCGCATTCGGGCCAGACCAATGATAAAGGTCAGTATATCTTTTACGGCAAGGTCGGCGGCTGCATGGTGACCGGCAATGAAGACGGCATCAAACACGTCGCGATGGGCGTGCTATATTCGCTCCAGCATGTCGGCTACACCATTCCTCCGCAGGCCGACGCAGGTTGGATCGGCGAGGCGGGGCCCGGCGCATCTTTCGGCGACGAGCGCGAAGACGGTCCTCCGGTGGGGATGGACAATGATTTCACGCGCCGCAATACAACCTTCGCGACGTGGAACATGATGCATTTCGCGCGGATGTTGAAAGATGCAGGGGGCATTCCCGCGCATGGAAATTCGAAGGATTTGTGGAACGAAGGCCGCCGGTTCGATGCACCGAACCCCGATTACCGGTGAATATAGTCGGCTATCTAGTCGCGATAACTAACGCCGAGTAATCTTGCGGATAATTCCGTTGAAACTGAGCACTGGTGTCCCGTCGGCCGTAACCTTGCCCACCACATAGATCGTTTTCCCACCTGCGCGCACAACTTCACCGCGGGCCTCGATCAACTGTCCATTACGCGCCGGATCAAGGAAATCGCCTGCCAGATGCATGGTCACACCGTGTCCACCGCTGAGCGCCGGGCCTGCTATGTTGAACAGTGCCGAATCGGCAAATGTCATCAGACAGCCTCCGTGCATGAAGCCCGCGCCGTTCATATGGCGCGGTTCAGCGCGGAAGGCAGAGACTACTTCGCCGTCCTCGTCGGTCTTTTCATAAAAGGGTCCGGCGATCTGTTCGAATGCATCGCCTTGCCAAATTGACCACCCTGCCCATTCGCCTTGATCCACCTCGATCAAGCCGCTGGATGCACCGACTGCTTCATTCTCACTCATTCGCGATTCTCGTTCATGCGCGAAGGGCCGCCACACCGGGCAATTCCTTGCCCTCCATCCATTCCAGGAAAGCGCCGCCAGCGGTTGAAATATATGTGAAATCCTTGGCCACTCCGGCATGATTAAGTGCCGCCACTGTGTCACCGCCGCCAGCGACTGACACCAGCGATCCTTCGCTGGTCAATGCGGCAGCCGTGCGGGCCAAAGCGACTGTCGCAGTATCAAATGGCTCGGTTTCAAACGCCCCCATCGGGCCGTTCCACACCAATGTGCGACATGTCTTCAACACATCGGCCAGCGCCTCAACCGCTTGCGGGCCGACGTCAAGAATCATCTCATCGGCAGCAACTTCGTGCACATTGCAGGTCCGCAGGCTGGACGGATTGGTGGCAAATTCTTTCGAGACCACAACGTCATAAGGTAAATGGACCGTGCAGCCAGCTTGGTCGGCTGCATCCAGAATGGCGTTGGCCGTGTCGGTCAGATCATGCTCGCACAAGGATTTGCCGACATCTACACCGCGCGCGGCTAGGAAAGTATTCGCCATCCCGCCGCCGATGATCAGATGATCGACCTGACTAACCAAATGTTCCAGCACCGCCAGTTTGGATGAGACCTTGGCCCCGCCCACCACTGCGGCGACGGGATGCTCCGGATTGCCCAATGCAGCATCGAGCGCCTTCAGCTCTTTCTCCATCGCGCGCCCGGCATAGGCTGGTAGCAAATGCGCCAATCCCTCGGTGCTGGCATGGGCGCGGTGCGCGGCAGAAAACGCTTCATTGACGAAGAAATCCCCATTGGCCGCAATCGATGCCGCGAATTCCGCATCATTGGCTTCCTCGCCCGCCCAGAAACGGGTATTTTCGAGCATGCCGATGTCGCCACCTCGTAAGATGCCAATGCTCTGAGCGACGATCGGTCCAGCAACTTCTGGGATGAACATGACTTCGCGGCCCAGCACGTCTTCGACCGCGTCCAGCGTCATGCTGACTGACATGGTCGAATTGCGCTGGCCCTTGGGCCGCCCGAAATGCGCCAGCAGCAGCACTTTAGCCCCGGCATCAGCCAGTTCGAGGATCGTCGGGGCGGACGCCTGAACGCGGGTGGTGTCAGTCACCGACCCGCCATTCATCGGCATGTTCAGATCGACGCGAACCAGCGCGACCTTGCCGCTGATGTCGCCAAGATCGTCAAGGGTTTTGAAATCGCTCATCTGCAGATCCTCAGATCAGGCCAGCCATTACGCCTGCCGTGTCGATCATCCGGTTGGAGAAACCCCATTCATTGTCATACCATGACACCACGCGGGCAAGCTTTCCTTCCATCACCGATGTTTCCAGACTGTCCACGGTGGAGCTGGCCGGAAAATGGTTGAAGTCGGAGCTGACCAGCGGCTGATCGGTGAAGCAAAGAACACCCTTCATTGCGCCTTCAGAGGCCGCCTTCAGGGCATTGTTCAGTTCCTCGACCGAGGTATCGCGCTTTGGCGTGAACACCAGATCGATAAGGCTGACATTAGGCGTCGGCACACGGACGGAACTGCCATCCAGCTTGCCATTCAATTCCGGCAGAACCAAACCGACCGCACGTGCAGCGCCAGTGGTGGTGGGGATCATGTTCTGAGCGCCGCCGCGGGCCCGGCGCATATCGCTATGCATCTGGTCAAGCATCCGCTGGTCATTGGTGTAGCTGTGGATCGTCGTCATGAAACCGCGTTCGATACCGACGGTATCATTCAGCACCTTAGCGACCGGCGCGAGACAATTGGTGGTGCAGCTGGCGTTCGACACAATCAGGTCTTCCGACGTCAAAGAGTCATGATTTACGCCGTAGACCACGGTTTTCGTGACGTTCTTGGCCGGAGCCGAGATCAATACGCGCTTTGCACCAGCATCCAGATGCGGCTGTGCGGCCTCGTGCGACTGGAAGAAACCAGTGCATTCCAGAACAATGTCCACGCCCATGGCGGCATGCGGCAGTTTGCCCGGTTCGCGTTCTGACGTCACTGCGATGCGCTTCCCATTGACGGTGATGCTTGTCCCATCAGAGGTCACTTCTCCAGGGAAGCGGCCGTGGGTCGAATCGTATTGGAACAGCAGCGCGTTGGCCTTCGCATCGGCGAGGTCGTTGATCGCAACTAGTTCGAGATCATGATCGTCCCGCTCCAAAATTGCGCGCGCGACAAGCCGCCCGATACGTCCGAAACCATTGATCGCAACCTTAGTCACCATGTTAGAAACTCCTGTTTAAAGATTGATTTTGTTCATTATCTGCGGGACAATTGAGTCGGCTGTGAAACCGAAACGTTCGAACAATTCGTCCGCTGGGGCGGATGCACCGAACCGGTCCAGCCCGATGTTGAGGCCATTCAGCATGGTATAGCGTTCCCAGCCCATCGTCACCCCAGCCTCAATCGAAACCCGAAGCAGTTGTGACGGGCTGACGTCCGGAAGCAGGTCCGCCTTGTAGACATCGTCCTGTTGGTCGAACAATTCTGCGCATGGCATCGAAACAACGTCGGCACCAACGCCTTTGGCCTCCAGCTGATCAGCAACTTCCATCGCCAATTGTACTTCCGAACCGGTTGCAATCAGAATGGTCTTACGAGGCGCCGTGGCGGCGCGAAGGCGATACGCGCCGCGGGCGCTGCGATTGGATGCAGCAGACCAATTCTCGTCCCCCTCCCCGCGCATGGGTTTGAGGTTCTGACGTGACAGCGCCAAGACCGAAGGCGTTTCCGGTGTTTGCAGCGCCAGCGCCCAGCATTCCGCTGTCTCAATCGCATCGGCAGGCCGGTAGACGTTGAGGTTAGGGATCAGACGCAGGCTCATCACTTGTTCGACCGGCTGGTGAGTCGGGCCATCTTCGCCCAAACCAATGGAATCGTGTGTCATTACGTAGACCACGCCGATCTGCTGTAGGGCGGACATGCGGATCGCATTACGGCAATAATCACTGAAAATCAGGAAGGTACCGCCATAAGGAACAATGCCGCCATGCAGCATCATCCCGTTCATCGCCGCTGCCATGCCAAATTCGCGAATGCCGTAGTAAAGATAGCGGCCGGAATAATCGTCCGCCGTGAATGGCAAGGTAGACGGCGTCTTGGTGTTGTTCGAACCGGTCAAATCCGCTGAACCGCCGACCAATTGCGGCAGTTTAGCGGTGAGCGGTCCAAGCGCCATTTCTGACGCCTTGCGAGAAGCGACGTTCTTGGGCTCTGCCGCCAGCGCGGCGATGTGTTCTTCCAAAGCGGGCGCGGCGAGATCGCTGATGCCCATCATCCAGTTTTCAAATTTGGCGCAAACATCTGCGTCGGCCTCAAGCCGCTGACGCCATTCAGCATGTGCCGCCTTGCCGCGATCTCCGGTGGAGCGCCAATCCGTCAGAATGTCAGTCGGCACTTCGAACGGAGCCGCTTCCCAACCCAAAACTTCGCGCGCGGCGACAATTTCGTCCTGACCCAGCGGTGCGCCATGAGTGGCAGACGTGCCTTGCTTGTTCGGGGCCCCCCTGCCGATGATTGTCTTGCAAGCGACCAGCGAAGGCCGGTCGTCTGCCAGCGCTTCATCAATTGCCCGGCAAATATCGGCGGTATCGTGCCCGTCGCAGCGCACCACATGCCAACCGGTGGCGCGGTAACGGGCGGGGATGTCCTCGCTGGTCGACATATCCGTCGTGCCGTCGATGGTGATGTTATTATCGTCCCATAGCACGATCATCTGGCCCAGCTTCAAATGTCCGGCCAGGCCGATAGCTTCGTGGTTGATGCCTTCCATCAGGCATCCGTCGCCTGCGACGACCCAAGTGCGGTGATCGACCAGATCATCGCCAAATTGCGTGTTCAGATGCCGTTCTGCAATCGCCATGCCGACAGCCATGGCAAGGCCCTGTCCCAATGGCCCGGTGGTGCATTCCACGGCGTCGAGTAGAAAATTCTCAGGGTGGCCAGCACACGGACTACCCGTTTGGCGGAAATTGCTGATGTCCTCCATCGTCGGCTTGGCATAGCCAGACAGGTGCAACAGCGAGTAAATCAGCATCGAGCCATGGCCTGCCGACAACACGAACCGATCACGGTCGGGCCATTTCGGATCAGCTGGGTCGAATTTCAGATAATCAGACCACAACACCGCCGCGACATCGGCCATGCCCATTGGCATACCCGGATGGCCCGAATTGGCCGCCTGCACCGCGTCCATTGACAGCGCGCGAATGGCATTGGCCATTGGCAAGAGACGGGACTGGTCGAGGCTCATAGACAGGCTCCTGTTAGATCACCGCCAACAATGCTTGTGCCGACCCGTGTTTCAGGCGCCTGACGGCCCATTCCAACCCCGAGTCGCCGTACCAGTCGGCGTGTGGGCGAAGCCTTCGCGGACCGCCGTGCCGAGGTCAAGGATAGCTCCTGCTGCCATCCCCAAACTTTGGCTTTAGTGCTTTGCTAACTTGTCTGAACCCTCGCCCAAATGGTCCGCTGCGGAGTTCTGTTATCAACAGGACTGCCCAAGCCTTTGCGTTGCATAGAAACTTACGGTAAATTGTATCGCATGAGTGACCATCGGATCGAACAAGCCGTTCAACGGATTGAAGCTGCGCTAACCCGCATTTCCGATGTCGCTGACAGTATAAATCCTGCTCCGCCGTCAGTCGCGAACCTGGTAGAGAAGCATGAAAGCCTGCGCGAAACAGTATCCAATAGCTTGAAACAATTGGATGATTTGCTCGAAAGGCTGGAACGATGAGCGAAGTCACTCTGACCATTGCCGGACGGAAATATACGGTCGCCTGCGCGGTCGGTGAAGAAGCCCACATAACCAAATTGGCCGAGTCGATAGACGCAAAGCTGAAACAGATGGGCAATCTGGCCGCGCCAGATTCGCAGAATATGCTGTTTGCTGCGCTGCTCCTCGCCGATGAACTGCACGAAGCAAGGTCCACGGCACCCGGAACTCCGGAGAAGGATGATAACCTGATCAAGGAACGCGATGCACTCGCCGCGCAGGTCAGGGATTTGCAGGAAGCGCTAGCGGACAAAGCGTCAGGGAAAGAGGCGCCAAAATCCTTGGGAAAAAGCCCTGATATGGCTCCGGCGCTTGAGAGATTTGCCGAATTGCTCGAAAATTGTGCGGATAAGCTTGAGGGTAGGGCCGCGACCTCCTAGATAGAACATGGCGGGGCTGCTCGGCACGAGCCGACGAACATCCCTGAGGCTATAAGCATTCCTAGGGAGCTGTCCCTGCCCGGAGTAACGTTTCGCACGGGGCTCCGGATCATATGGCGCCCACCTGACGTTTTCGCGTCAGAGGATCTCCAGGCAAGACCATGGTGGTTCCGCCACTTTACATCATGCGAGACGCACACTTGGAAAGTAAGAACAATTTGCGCCGCACCCTTCGTAAGGCCCGGCGTGATCATGTCGGCGCCCTGCCCGGCACAATCCGCGCGTTGTTGTTCAAACGCCCGCCAGCGCCGCTAATGGACCTGATACCGGCAAATGCGGTGATCGGGCTGTATCACGCGTCGGAAAACGAGGCACCAAGCGCAAGCTATGCCAAATTCTTCCTTGAGGCTGGCCACCAGATCGCCCTGCCGCGTATTTCTGAGCCTGACATAGGGATGGAATTTCACAGCCATTCCGATCCGTTCGAGGAAAGCGATCTAGAGTCTGGGCCCCGCGGCATAATGCAGCCGCGCAGCGAAGCTAACGTCATGACGCCAAATGTCCTGTTTGTGCCTCTGGTCGGCTTTACCGACAACGGCGGGCGATTGGGCCAAGGCGGCGGACATTATGACCGCTGGCTCGGTTCCCATGCCGGCGTGACAGCAATCGGGCTCGCATGGGATATGCAGTTGGTTGAAGAATTACCGGTTGAGCCACACGACATGCCGCTCAGTGCAATTATCACCCCCACAAGAATGTATGGACCGTTTGATGCGCGATAAACCAACTTGGCGGATACCCGTCGGAATTCTCGGCTTGCTGACTGCCATCGCAGTTTACGCAGTGGCGGTAATGTGGGCGAGCCCGTGGATCGGCGGTTTGCCGGTTGTCATCCAGACAGCGATTTATCTGGTGCTGGGCGTCGCGTGGCTGCTGCCGCTGCGCAATTTCCTGATCTGGATGGAAACCGGACGCTGGGGCACAGGCAAACCTGACTAATCGGCGCATTTCAGCGCGGATCACCTAATTGAATTCTCAATCTGAATGAAGCGCCCCAATGGCGCGAGTGACGAGACTTGAACTCGCGACCTCCGGCGTGACAGGCCGGCGCTCTAACCAACTGAGCTACACCCGCATAACGGCCTGGGACCGCTTGGGAAGCAGGCAACTAGGCGAGAGCGCTGATACTGTCAACGCAGAACCACGACAAAAAACGCCTCATTTTTCAATTGCTGAAAATAAGCGTCAATTGTGGTCAATCCGCCAGCAACATGACCGGGGTTTCAAGCAGCTTTTTGACCTCCTGGATGAAGCTGGCGGCATCATATCCATCAACCACGCGGTGATCGCAGCTTATCGAGATATTCATTAGTTTGCGTTTCTCGATCCGCTCGCCGCCCATCCCGTCAGGCACGAACATCGGCCGCTCTACGATACGATTGGGGCCGATAATCGCAACTTCTGGACGGTTGATCACCGGAGTCGTCGCCACGCCGCCCAGGGGGCCTAACGAAGTCAGCGTCAAGGTAGAGCCGGACAATTCGGAAGACTTTGCTTTCCCGTCCCGCGCGGCATCCGCCAAACGCTTAATTTCCCGAGCCAATTGCCACAAATTCTGTGCCTGTGCATCACGGATAACCGGGACCATCAGGCCATTATCGGTCTGCGCCGCAATGCCCAAGTGGACCGCGCCGTGCCGGGTAATGACATTCGCCTCGTCATCATAGCGCGCATTAATCATCGGGAATTGCGGGATAGTCTTGCAGATCGCCGCGATCAGTAGCGGCATCATGGTCAGTTTCTGGCGAACACTCCGCTCATCCTGATCCTGTCGAAGGAGCCCCTCGTTTAACTGAGCCCGCATCCGTTCCAGTTCGGTAACGTCGCATTCTTCAACATAGGTGAAATGCGGGATGTGGCGCTTGGCGGCCTGCATATTCTCGGCGATACGGCGGCGCAGGCCGATGACTTTGATTTCCTCGTCCTTGCGCGTGGCACCAGCAGCGCTGAAACCATTCGCACCATTGTAGGACAAGAAGGCATCAAGGTCGGCGTGACGCACCCGGCCATCGGCAGCGGGTTTCACTTCGCCCAAATCTATTCCGAGGTCCTTGGCGCGTTGACGGACAGCGGGGGATGCGAGGACTTTGGCGCTCAAATTCGGTTGAGCTGCGGCCGGAGTAGTCTCTTGGTTGGTTTCTGGCACTGGCGCTGGTGCTGGCTCAGGACTGGGCTCGGCTTTTGCAGCAGCAATCACATCGTCAGCGTCAGACGCGTCAGTGGTTTCAACCTCAATTCGCTCCGCCGCTTCGTCTTGCTCCGCGTTCTCGCCCGGCAAACTGCCCTCAACCTCGATCACCACCAGCATAGAGCCAATTGCAATCACATCACCTGTTTCGCCCGCAACCTCCACGACCTTGCCTGAAACGGGGCTTTCCATTTCAACCGTTGCCTTGTCGGTCATCATGTCAGCAACTTGATCGTCTTCTTCGATCATATCACCCACTTTGACGTGCCAGCTGACGATCTCGGCTTCGGCAATACCTTCACCGATATCGGGCAGATTGAATGTAAAACGGGCCATTGCGGTTACTCGCTCAAAATCTTGTCGATGGCCTCGCCGATGCGGACGGGACCCGGGAAGTATGCCCATTCCAGACTATGCGGATATGGGGTGTCAAAACCGGTTACTCGATCAACCGGAGCTTCGAGATGGTAGAAACACCGCTCGGTCACCAGCGCAGACAATTCCGCGCCAAAGCCGGAAGTACGGGTTGCCTCATGGATAATCAGGCAGCGGCCAGTTTTCTTGACCGAGGTTTCAATGGCTTCGATGTCCAGCGGCACCAGTGTACGCAGATCGATGATTTCGGCGTCCACGCCCTTGGCCGCGCAAACTGCCTCGGCAACATGGACCATCGTGCCATAGGTAAGCACCGTAAACGCTTCGCCTTCGCGCACGGTCCGCGCCTTGCCCAGCGGGATCTTGTAATATCCCTCGGGTACCTGGCTATCACGGTGTTTTTTCCACGGCTCTACCGGATTGTCGTAAAATCCGGTGAAGGGTCCATTGTAAATACGCTTGGGTTCAAAGAAGACCACCGGATCATTGTCTTCAATCGCTGAAATCAGCAGGCCCTTGGCGTCATGCGGATTCGACGGAATGACCGTTTTCAGGCCCGCAACATGGGTAAAAATCGCCTCGGGTGACTGGCTGTGAGTCTGACCGCCGAAGATACCGCCGCCAAATGGCGATCGCACAGTCATCGGCGCGATATATTCACCGGCGGAACGGTACCGCAGCCGCGCAGCTTCGGAAATCAGCTGATCGAGGCCAGGGTAGATGTAATCGGCGAATTGGATTTCCGGCACCGGACGCAGGCCATACGCCCCCATCCCCACCGCAACACCGATAATGCCGCATTCGGAAATCGGCGTATCGAACACCCGCGTCTTGCCAAACTTTTCCTGAAGGCCAGCAGTTGCGCGGAAAACACCGCCGAAATAACCGACATCCTCGCCCATGATGATCACATCTGGGTCGCGTTCGAGCATGATAGATAGCGCGTCATTGATCGCCTCGATCATATTAAGGCGGCGCGTATCTTCGGTCACCACTGGCGCATCATTTGCAGTTTCGGTCGCGCTCATGGTTTGCGTCCTTCGGGCCATTTGACTTCCCGTTCGTGGATTGCTTGCGCTGCCTGTTCTTCCAGATGCCATGGCAGTTTCTCAAACACGTCCTCAAACATGGTGTGGAACGGATGATGCAGACCGTGGCCTAGAATGCCGTTCTTTTCAGCTTCCTTGGTGGCTGCCTTTACCTCTTCAGCGCAGGCGATATCCATCGCTGCGTGACGTTCCTCATCCCATTCACCCAGCGCGATCAAATGCTTCTTCAGCCGATTGACCGGATCGCCGAGCGGCCATTCCTCGCCCTCATGAACAGAGCGATACGCCCCCGGGTCATCCGAGGTTGAGTGCCCTTCGGCGCGGTAGGTGAAATGCTCGATCAGTGTCGGCCCAGAATTTGAACGAGCTCGGTTGGCGGCCCACCGTTCGGCGGCGTAAACCGCCAATGGATCGTTGCCGTCCACCCGGATACCGGCGATGCCGTAACCCAGCGCGCGGGCCGCAAAGGTGGTTCGCTCTGCACCGGCGAAACCGGAAAAACTCGATATCGCCCATTGGTTGTTGACTACATTGATGATCACCGGCGCATTGTAGACGGCGGCAAAGGTGCAGGCGGAATGGAAATCGCCTTCAGCTGTGGAGCCTTCCCCCACCCAAGTCGCGGCGATCCGGGTATCACCCTTGATCGCGGAGGCCATTGCCCAGCCAACTGCTTGCGGCATTTGCGTGGCGAGATTGCCGCTGATGGAAAAGAAAGAATGCTCGCGGCTGGAATACATGATCGGGAGCTGGCGCCCCTTCAACTTATCACCGCGATTGGAATAAATCTGGTTGATCATTTCCACCAGCGGATAGCCGCGCACCAACAGAATGCCTTGCTGGCGATAGCTGGGGAAGACCATGTCGTCGCTTGCCAGCGCCATCGCGGCGGAGATCGAGGTCGCTTCCTCGCCCGTGCACTTCATATAAAAGCTGGTTTTGCCCTGCCTTTGCCCGCGGTACATTCGCGCATCGAAAGCGCGGACCATCGCAAATTGGTGGAGCATTTCACGCAAAGTTTCTGGGTCTAGTTTGGGGTCCCAAGGGCCGTGCGCCTTGTCGTCATCACCGAGCACGCGAACCAGATCGAGCGTCAGCGGCGCGGTTTCAGATGCGTGGCACGCTTCGTCCGGCCGGGGCTGAGCGCCTGGCACAGTCACATCGATATGCGAAAAATCTACCGCGTCACCGGGACGGAATTTAGGTTCAGGGACGTGCAGCGACAGGGTAGGCTTGTTACTACCCTGTTTCGCTGTTTCATCAGGCCTATCGGCCATATCGTGCTCTCCCCAACAAGATGCAGTTTCGTGCGACGCAATCTTTCAGACGAGTGTTATTTTATTTCAAAGCGGCACAACCGTCAAGATCGCCGAATCATACCGCGATCGGAGCCTTCAGCGGGCTTTGCGGAGTGTAATCTCTCACTGCAAAATCTTCGATCCGATAATCGAAGATACTGTCCGGTTTCCTGATAATATCAAGCACTGGCGCACCATCAGGTTCGCGCGACAATTGCTCATTTACCAGCGCCTCGTGGTTCAGATACAAATGCGTATCGCCACCCATCCAAATGAACTCGCCCGGCTCAAGATCAACCTGCTGCGCGATCATCCGTTGCAACAATGCCGCAGACCACAGATTGAATGGCAGGCCCAGCGCGACGTCGCAGCTGCGCTGATACAAAGCGCAATTCAAACGGCCGTCAGCCACATGGAACTGATAAGTTTTATGGCAAGGCGGCAGAGCCATGGTTTCCAACTCAGCCACATTCCACCCTTCGATGATGTGCCGCCTGCTGCCGGGATTGTTACGCAGCGATTTCACCACTTCGGCTACCTGGTTGATACTAGCGCCCTTGCGGTATGCGCCCTGACCATCCGGTTCGTAGGTTGGCCAATCGACCCATTGCTTGCCGTAAACCGGCCCGAGTTTGCCCCATTTCTCGGCGAATTCGCCATCGGCGATAATCCGCTTGGAAAAATCCTCGCGGTTAATGTCTTCGCCGGTTTCGCGGCGGTAATGATCCAATGGCCAGTCGGTCCATATCTGTACGCCTTGTGCGCATAAGGAGCGGATATTTGTGTCCCCGGTCAGGAACCACAGCATTTCGCGCGTGGCCGTCTTCCAATAAACTCGCTTGGTTGTCAGCAGCGGCATCTGCCCATCCGCCAAATCAAACCGTAACATGGTGCCAAAAACAGAACGCGTTCCTACACCCGTCCGGTCACGCCGCTCGCTGCCTTCGGACCAGATTCGCCGCATCAGGTCGAGATATTGCCATTCAGGGTGTGTTTTTTGGACGGTCATCACCGCTTCCCTAGCCGCGCATTTGTCCGCTTGTCACCCCTCAGATGCGGGATTATATTCCATGTCCACGGCCGCAGCAGTCCGGTCGGGAAGTAGCTCAGCCTGGTAGAGCACCGTCTTCGGGAGGCGGGGGCCGGAGGTTAGAATCCTCTCTTCCCGACCAATCTTCTACTGTCCAACAGATCCGAATTGGTCCGCCTTATGGTTGCTGGAACGAGAGGATCGCAATCAAGATCGTCAAAATTCCAAGACCGATCGAGAGATGCCAACGTAGCTGCATCCACGATTTGCTGCCCATACCCAGCTTGCGGTCCACCAATGGGGACAACGCAATCAAAACACCCAGCCAAAGTAACGACGGCCCCGGCCAATCCCATCCCAGCGTCCACGGCAGGAACAGGCCAACCGCCAGCAGGCTGGGTACGACAGCAACGCCAAATGCCCAGCGCGGCGCCCGGGCCATGCTCAAAGCCTGTCCCCACCAAACCCCGCCGAGGAAGCTGAATATCACCGAGGCGTAGGCAAAGCTGGCCGCCAGCGCGACCCAGCCCCATTCGCCGCCGCGCAGGAACAGCACCAGCGCGATTAATTGCGGCAACAGGCCGGCAAAACCCAGCAAGCGGGCCTTATTTGAGAGCGCCAAATCCATTGTGCTTGTCCCTATCGTTGCAGGCCCCATATGCAAAACCATGCATAAAGATGACAAACCACTGCGCCACCGTGCGGTTCCCAGTTCGCGCATGTCCCGCCTGTCTGGCTTTGGCCGCCTCGCCACTGGTATTGCTGGCGGCATGATGGCGGAGGGAACGCGCCGTCTGCTGAGCGGGGAACGCCCCAAACTGGAAAACCTCATCCTGACGCCGGGCAATGCCATGCGCCTGGCGGACCGTCTGTCGCATTTGCGCGGCGCGGCGATGAAGCTGGGCCAGATGATTTCGATGGACGCAGGCGATATTTTACCGCCAGAACTTGCGGCCATCATGGCCAGCCTGCGTGACCGGGCCAATTTCATGCCGCCGCGCCAGCTGAGGCAAGTTTTGACCGAGGAATGGGGCGCAGACTGGCAATCACAGTTCGCAGAATTCCAGCTACAACCAATAGCGGCAGCCTCCATCGGGCAGGTCCACCGCGCAGTCACGCATGATGGCCGGGCGCTGGCGATCAAGGTGCAATATCCGGGCATCCGTGACAGCATTGATGCCGATGTCGACAATGTCGCATCGCTGCTGAAAATGTCGACCATGATCCCCAAGCAGCTCGATATTGCGCCGTTACTGGCTGAGGCCAAGGCGCAATTGCACGAGGAAGCCGATTATCGCCGCGAAGGCCAGCAGATGCAGATGTATGCGGCGCGGCTGGCGGACGACGAGGGCTTTATCGTGCCGGAACTGGACGAAGGACTGACCCGTGACCGGGTTCTGGCGATGAGCTTCGAGCCCGGCGTAGCAATTGAAAGCCTGGAAACCGCCGATCAGGAATTGCGTGACGATGTGGCCAGACGGGTGATTACCTTGGTCTCCCGCGAATTGTTTGAATTTGGCGTGATGCAGACTGACCCCAATTTCGCCAATTACCGCTATCAGAAAGATACCGACCGGATTGTACTGCTTGATTTCGGCGCCACACGGGCCGTTTCACCGCAGATCGCTGCATCATATCGCAAACTGCTGTCTGCTGCGCTGGACGACGATGCTGATCAAGTACTCACCGCATCAGTCGAAGCCGGATTTGTAAATCAGGCGGCCATCACGCGCCACCGAAAGAACATAGATATGATGACCGAAATTATCCTCAGTGAATTCCGCCGCGAGGGTGCGTTTGATTTCGGTGACCGGGCATTTGTCTCGGTCCTGCGTGATGAAGGCATGGGCATCGCCGCCGACCGGTCGAGCTGGCATTTGCCGCCCGCTGAAACGCTGTTCATCCAGCGCAAGATCAGCGGCACTGCCCTGCTCGGCGCGCGATTGAAGGCCAAGGTCGATGTTCGCTCGATCTTGAACGATGCGCTTGGACTAGACGCGGAGGCGGCCTGATTAATGCGCGGAGGTTTGGGCGGCCAGCCACCGGTCGACATGTTCTTCCAGCACACTGAGCGGCACCGCGCCGTTTTCCAGCACGGTGTCATGGAAGGCGCGCAAATCGAACTTTGCGCCCAGATGATCCTCCGCCCGTTTACGTAATTCGCGGATTTTCAACTCACCGATTTTATACGCCAATGCCTGCCCCGGCCAGGTGATGTAGCGGTTGACCTCTGCATCGACATTGCCAGGCGTCAGCGCGGTGTTATCCAGCATGTAATCTACCGCCCGCTGCTTGCTCCAACCCTTCGAATGGATGCCGGTATCAACCACGAGCCGCGTGGCCCGCCACATTTCATAACTTAACCGGCCCATTTGTTTGGCTGGCGTATCGTAGAGCCCCATCTCGATCCCCAGACGCTCAGAATACAGCCCCCATCCCTCGACAAAGGCGGTGAAGAACGTACCGTTCTGGCGCAGCGGATGGATGTCCAATTCCTGTTGCAGCGCGATCTGATGATGGTGCCCCGGCACCGCCTCATGCACGCCCAATGCGGGTAATTCCCACAAGGGGCGTTGGTCCAGTTCGGTGGTGTTGACCCGGTAGATACCGGCTTGGCCGGTTTGCAGTGATCCCGACTCGTAATAGGCGGTCGTGTTGCCCGGCGCCTCCGCCGCGGGAATGGGCAGGACGGTATAGGGCAGGCGCGGTAATTTGCCGAACAGGCGCGGCATCCAGCCATCGATATATTTGGCCAACGCACTGGCCGCCTGCATCAATTCTTCGGGGGTCTTCGCGTAATATTGCGGATCGGTTCGCAGGTGCTCGATGAATGCCTCGCGGCTACCAAAGCCTGCCTCCGCCGCGACGGTTTCCATTTCCCCACGGATACGAGCAACTTCGCTCAGGCCTAAATTATGGATCTGGTCCGGCGTCATGTCGGTGGTGGTGAAATTTGCCACCCGATTTGCGTAATAGGCACCGCCATTGCGCGTTGCCGAGATGCCAACTTCTGTCCGGCACTTGGGGGCATATTCTGCGGTGTAATAATTAGCGAAATCCTGCAACGCGGGAAAAACGCCCTGTTCCAGAGCCGTCTCGGCCCGCGCCTTCAGCCTTGCCCATTCAACTTCAGATATGGTCCCGGGACGCTCAGAAAACGGCTGCCACGAGGATGATTCCTCTGCCTCGGCGAAAATCTGGCCATCAATGGTCCCTGCGAAGCCCTCCATTGCGATGCACGGCTGGGTCAATCCGCGTGCGACCGCCTCGCGGGTGCGAGACATCGCTGCATCGTTAACCGCCGGAAATGCCTCAAGCCGCGACACATAGGATTCGTAATCCGCCAACGTGAAAAATGGCGAGCCATAACTCAGCGATGCAGGTGTGGAGTACCACCCGCCGCGATTGGTGAAGGTGATGTAACGCGAATGGTCGAATGCCGATTCGGCAATCGCATCTTCCAGGCTGCGTTTCAAAATCGCGTAATCAACCGCCATATCCTGCGGCAATGCAGCCATCTCGATCGCGTTCAAACGGACGAGAAAGGCACGGCTTTCGGCAACATATGCATCGTAGGCGGCGAGCGAGTTATCCCCGAGCTTGCCGTCGCCGCGCCGGTCGCCCACGCTGGTTGCGGTCATCGGGCTTTCATCCAGCGTATATTGCCAGATTTCCTCGCGCAATTCGGTGTAATCGTCCACTGGCGCAGCATTTGCCGGGCCATGAAATGTCAGAGCCAATACAGCTGTAGCGAGCAGCAATTTATAGCGCATCAAGTATCCCCTTTGGCGGGTGGTCTATGGCGCAAAACCCGTGCCGTCCAGCTTGGAACAAGGCGATTGTTCAGATAGGCCGGGCGAATGAAGACTATCCCATCAGTGCTGTTCGTGTGCCTTGGCAATATTTGCCGTTCCCCATTGGCAGAGGCCGCTTTTCGCAAGGCAGCGGCTGACGCTGGGCTGGAGACAGTGACCGATTCCGCCGGAACTGCCGCCTATCATGTGGGCAATCCACCCGATCCCCGCGCCATCGTGACGGCCGCGCGTTATGGTGCCGATATATTGGGCTATCAGGCCCGTCAGATTGCGGAGCGGGATTACACTCGCTTCACGTATATATTTGCGCTCGACAGTTCAAATCTAGCGGATATCCAGCGGCGCGCGCCGGGCAATACCACTGCTGAAATCGCACTGTTGATGGACGTTCTGGAGGGCCGCGAAGGACAAGCTGTGGCTGATCCCTATTACGGCGATCAGGAGCACTTTGAGGTAACTTGGAGCGATGTCATCGCCGCTGCGGAAGCACTGGTGGCAAAGTTGCTGTCAGGCCGGGACTAACCCCCGCGTAACATCTGCACACCCCAATCGCGCTCGAACAAATACAGCAGCATTCGCGCCCCTTTACCGCGTGATCCGTCCAGCCCGCCATCGCGTTCCATCAGCAACCGCGCATCATCATGGGCGAGCGGCAACAGCTTGGTTATCTGCTCCAGCGTCGCGACACGAAACGGCGTATCGCCGGATTGCCGGGTGCCAAGCAATTCGCCGCCACCGCGCAGCCGCAAATCTTCCTCCGCCAGCAAGAAACCGTCCTGTGTTTCGCGCATTAATGCGAGCCGTTCGCGCGCCGTTTCAGACATGGCCGAACCGCGCAGCAACAGACAAACAGACTTCTCCGAACCGCGCCCAACCCGGCCGCGCAATTGGTGCAGCTGGGCAAGGCCGAACCTCTCGGCCTGCTCAATTACCATCAAGGTTGAGGCCGGAACATCAACACCAACTTCGATCACGGTAGTCGCGACCAGCAATTTAGCTGCGCCGCTGGCAAACCGTTCCATCGCTGCGTCTTTCATCTCCGGCTTCAGCTGGCCGTGGACCAGCACAACATCATCGCCAAAACGTTCGTGCATGGCGGCATAGCGCGCCTCTGCTGCGGCAATGTCGTTCGCCTCATTGTCGCGCACCATCGGGCACACCCAATAGGCCTGCTGGCCCGAAGCGATATGCCGCCCCACTGCCTCGACCACATCGGCAAGCCGTTCCTGCGCGACAACGCGCGTATCGATTGCCTGCCTGCCGGGCGGCATTTCATCAAGGCGGCTAACATCCATCTCGCCATACTGTGCCAGCGTCAGCGTGCGCGGGATCGGTGTGGCGGTCATCGCCAGAGTGTGTGGCGTGCGCTTGCCCTTGCTCGCCAGCATTAACCGCTGAGCGACCCCGAAACGGTGCTGCTCGTCGATCACGACCATGCCGAGGTTCTTGTAATTCACAGTATCCTGAAAAATCGCATGGGTGCCGACGACCATCTGGATGCTGCCATCCATCAGTCCCATCAGGATCGATTCGCGCGCTTTGCCCTTATCCCGTCCGGTTAGCAGCGCGACCTGCGCTCCGGTGGGTGCGGCCATGCTGCGCAGAGTTTCGTAATGCTGGCGCGCAAGGATTTCTGTCGGGGCGAGCATCGCGGCCTGCGCCCCCGCCTCCACCGCGATCAGCATCGCCTCCAGCGCGACCACCGTTTTACCCGCACCGACATCGCCCTGTAGCAATCGCAGCATCGGGGCCTCCTGCTGCAAATCGCTTTCGATCTCGGCGATAGAGCGGGTTTGCGCACCAGTGAGTGGAAACGGCAATTGGAGTTTGGCGCGGTAAGAACCGTCACCCTTGAGCGACTGCCCCCTGCGCGCACGATTGTCAGCCCGCACCAGCATCAATGCCAGGCTGTTGGCGAGCAATTCGTCATAGGCAAGCCGGTCGCGCGGGCCTGCGTCCTCGCTCTTATGCGCGGTGCGCAAGGCATCAGCCCAAGCAGGCCAACCTTCCTTGGCAATTTGCGTCGGCTCGATCCACTCGGGCATGTCCGGCAAACTCGCCAAGGCCTGTTCCACCAATCCGGCGACCTTGGGCTGCGTCAGCCCTTCTGACAGACGGTAAACCGGCTCGCTCAATCGCGCCAAAGTATCGCCGCCATCGGCCACCACATGGTCGGGATGGACGATCTGGAGTATGTCACCATAGCGGTCGAGCCGCCCGGCCACCCAGCGCTTCTCCCCCACCGGTAGCAATTTCTTGGCGGTGAAGGATGCGCGGCCGAAATAGGTCAGCGTGCAAATATTTCCCACTTCATCCTGCGCCAACACCCGATAGGGGCCGCGCCCATGGGGGCTACGATGTTCGATCGGGGTTAGCGCAATGATGATCTGCTCACCCTCGCTGCCTGCATCAAGATCGGCAATCGCGCGGCGGGTAACAAAACGTTCAGGCAGGTGAAAGATGATATCGCGCAACCGAGACAGCCCGAGTTTTTCGAGCGGCTTCTTCAATTTCGGCCCGACGCCTTCGAGTGCTTCAGTCTCGACGAACAGAGGATTGAGGATATCGGGTCGCATCGCGTTCACTGTAATCCGGTTTGTCTCTTCTGCGAAGCCACCTCCTGACCTTGCCAACAGTCTGTCGATGATGTCTAACCCATGCAGGGGTTTACCAGCTGCGTTTCAAAAAAGACCGCAGTGGGCATAATAGCCCTGATAGCTTGGGTCGCATGTCCACAACCACCTTTGGGGGGGAAACATGATCAAGCTTCTAAAATCCGGTGCCGCATTGGCTGCACTGGCATTCGTCACTGTTCCGGCGCTCGCGCAAGAAGAGCCGGAAGAACAGCGGACAACCTACGAAATCCGTTTCCTTGATTTGGCGCCTGGCGCCGATGGAGAATGGATGGAAACAATGGAAAAACATTATTTGCCGGCGCGCGCCGCTGCTGGTCTGCCTGCACCAGAAGTTCATTGGATCACGGCTGGCCCGTGGGATATCATGATGCTTCTGGAAATGCCTGATGGCATGGCAACTATGGATAGCCACAATCCCCGTTTGGGAGTTGCATTTCGCAAAGCGCTGCTCGCGCAAGAAGGCTCAGAGGAGGCTGTCAAAGCTCTCAACGAGAAGTCCGGCAAACTTGTGACCCGCAGCAACAGCTATTATTCGCACACACACCCTTGATCAGAACTGCCTGATCGACCAGACGGGTCGCCCTTCGAATAGAATGGTGCCCCGTTTCATGAATCACGCAGAAGATTTCTCCATGCGAATCTCCCGTGCCAAATTCCGTGGCTGGCACCGCGGCACGCGGGAAGCTGACTATATGATCGGCGGTTTCTTCGACCGGTATCATGCCAATTGGACCGAGGCAGAACTGGCCTGGTTTGAAACGCTGCTGGACGAGGACGACGTCGATATCATGGCGTGGGCGCTGAAAACACAGGATGTGCCCGCCCACATGGCTGGCCCGCAAATGGACCTGATGATGCGGCTCGATTATGTAGATATACCCCGCTGACGAGAACATCCGCTCCCTTCATTTGAACCTGCCCCACCTATTGAGCCCGAAATGCCCGACCTTTCCCGCATCCTGAGTGCGAACACTTCGCTGACCCTGTCCTCCGTCGCCCGCGGCGCGCAGCCGCTCGTGCTCGCCGATCTGGCGCGCGCATCAAACGGCCGCGCGGTGTTCATCGCAGCCGATGATGCAGCAATGCGGGCGGTATCTGAAACCGCGCATTTCTTCGCGCCGGAACTGGAAGTAATCGAATTTCCGGCATGGGACTGCCTTCCCTATGACCGGGCCAGCCCCGCCCTGTCCGTCAGCGCCAAGCGGCTGTCAGCGCTCCACAGCCTGCAATCCAGCAAAAGCGGGGTGCAACTGCTGGTGACCACGGTCAATGCCGTGCTGCAGCGCGTACTGACCCCATTCCGCATTCGCGAATCCGTCCGGTTTTTCAAGCCGGGGACGGAGATTGGCCATGACAGCCTGTCCCACCTGCTCCAGCGTCAGGGTTATTCCCGTACCGACACTGTGATCGACGCAGGTGAATTTGCTGTGCGCGGGTCGATTTTCGACATCTTCCCGTCGGGTCTGGAACAAGGCCTGCGGCTCGATTTCTTCGGCGACGAGCTGGAAAGCCTGCGCTTGTTCGATCCCAGCACCCAGATGAGCACCGGCATTCTGGGCGAGCATTTGCTGCTGCCCGCCAGCGAGGCCTTGCTCGACGAAGATACGATCAAACGGTTCCGTGGCCGCTACCGCGAGATGTTCGGCGCGACTGCAACTGGCGATCCGCTGTATCAGGCGGTTAGCGAAGGACGGCGGCAGGCCGGGATGGAACATTGGCTGCCATTATTTGAGGACAAGCTGGCGACGCTGTTCGATCACCTTTCCGCAGATGATCAGATCGTCATCGATAACAGCGCCATTCCGGCGGGTGACGAGCGGTTGTCCGATATCACCGACTACCACCAGTCCCGGCAGGACGCAGCGGGCCAAAAGGCAGGCAGCTACCGCCCGATTGATGAAGATGCGCTCTATTTGACCCGCGCAGAATACGAAGGTTTCCTCAAACAGTGGCCGGTTCATAAGACCGGCATATTTGCCGAACCGGCTAGCGACACGGTGATCGATTTCGGCTTTACCTCCGCCCGCGATTTCACGCCTGAACGGGCGCGGGCCGACAATATCTACAGCGCCGCTGCGCAACATCTTCAGGCGCTCGGCAAGAACGGCAAGCGCCCGTTCCTGGCGACCTATTCCACCGGCAGCCGCGCCCGAATTGCATCGATCCTGTCAGAAGCAGGAACAGAGACACTGCTCGCCGATAGCTGGCAGGAAGCGCTCGGCCTGTCCGCCAAGGGTAAGCCCGTGGCAATGGTCCTGCCGCTGGAAAGCGGTTTCGCCAATGACCAAATGGAGCTGCTGACCGAGCAGGATTTTCTTGGTGATCGGCTGGTCCGCCGCAAGAAAAAACGCAAGGATGCCGACGCATTCCTGGCCGAATTATCTGCGCTCAGTGCTGGCGATCTGGTGGTCCATAGTGACCACGGCATCGGGCGCTATCTCGGGCTGGAACCCATCGCAGCAGGCAAGAGCCAGCATGATTGCGTAAAGCTGGAATATGCCGGGGGCGACAAGCTGTATATCCCGGTTGAGAACCTGGAAGTCCTCTCGCGTTACGGATCGTCAGAGGATTTTGTCCAGCTTGACCGGCTCGGCGGCGAGGCATGGCAACGCCGCAGTTCCCGCCTCAAGGAACGCATCCGCGAAATCGCTGGCGAATTGATGAAGACTGCCGCTGCCCGGGCATTACGCAAGGCGCCAGTGCTGAGCGTTGAGGGCACTTCGTTCAACCAATTTGTCGACCGTTTCCCGTGGGAAGAAACCGACGATCAGGACCGAGCCATTTCCGACGTTCTCGGCGATCTAGAAAGCGGGCGTCCGATGGACCGGCTAGTGTGCGGCGATGTGGGCTTCGGCAAAACAGAGGTCGCTTTGCGTGCGGCCTTCGTTGCAGCCATGAACGGGCAGCAAGTGGCGGTGGTTGCGCCCACAACCTTGTTGGCGCGGCAACACTATACCAATTTTAGCGAACGTTTCGCTGGCTTACCCTTGAATGTCGGCCGCTTGTCGCGACTCGTCCCGCCCAAGGAAGCCAAGGAAACCCGTAGCAAGCTGACGGACGGGACAATGGATGTCGTGATCGGCACTCATGCAATCCTGTCGAAATCGACCCAGTTCAATAATCTGGGTTTGGTCATCGTGGACGAGGAACAGCGTTTTGGCGTTACGGACAAAGAAAAGCTGAAACAGCTTCGTGCCGACGTCCATGTGCTGACGCTGACCGCCACCCCGATCCCGCGCACACTGCAAATGGCGATGGCTGGCCTACGCGAACTTTCAACCATCCAGACCCCGCCGGTAGACCGCCTCGCGGTGCGCACCTATGTGATGGAATGGGACGATATGGTGATGCGTGAGGCTTTGCTGCGCGAACATCATCGCGGCGGTCAGAGCTTCATCGTCGTGCCGCGAATTGCCGACATGGCCAGCGTGGAAGAATGGCTCCACGAGCATGTGCCCGAAATCAAGGCGATCAGCGCCCACGGCCAGATGTCCCCGACCGAAGTCGAAGCGCGGATAGGCGCGTTTTATGATCGGAAATATGAAGTTTTGCTGTCGACCACTATTGTCGAGAGCGGGCTCGATATTCCCACCGCCAACACCATCATCATCCACCGCGCGGACCGCTTTGGCCTTGCCCAATTGTACCAATTGCGGGGCCGCGTTGGCCGGTCGAAATTGCGCGCCTATGCCTATCTGACGCATCCGCGCGATCAGGCGCTGTCCGAAATTGCCGAAAAACGCCTGAAAGTGCTGGGCGATCTCGATAGTTTGGGAGCCGGGTTCCAACTGGCCAGCCACGATCTTGATATTCGCGGCGCGGGCAATCTGTTGGGGGATGAACAATCCGGCCATATTCGCGAGGTTGGCTTCGAATTGTATCAATCAATGCTGGAAGACGCCATTATGGCGGTAAAGGCAGGCGACAGCGGATTGGAGCGCGATACCAGCAAGCTTAGCCCGCAGATTACCGTCGATGCGCCGATCATGATACCAGAGGACTACGTGCCCGATCTGACAGTGCGGATGGCGCTGTATCGGCGCCTCAACAATGCTGCGGACAAGGCTGAAATCGAGGCGATGGCAGCGGAAATGATCGACCGTTTCGGCGCGCTCCCGCAATCCACCAGCAATTTGCTTCAACTGATCGAGATCAAGCATCAGGCGATCATCGCCAATATCTCCAAGATCGACGTTGGCGCCCGCGGGACCTTGGTGTCCTTCCATGAAAACAACTTCACCGATGGCCCGGGACTGATCGCCTATGTCGACCGTTTGGCCGGAATTGCCAAATTGCGCCCGGACATGAAGCTGGTGATCAACCGAGCGTGGAACGATCCGATCTCGCGCCTCAACGGGTTGTTGCAACTGACCAAGGGGCTCAGCAATATCGCCAAGAAAGCGGCGAGACGCTAAACTCTCAGTTGGATTGGTCTGCCAACAGGGCGAAATCCTCGGCCCCCATCGGGACCGACCGCAGAAACCCTTGATAGAACTCGCAGCCTTCGCTGGCGACTATATCGCGCTGGTTTTGAGTTTCGATCCCCTCGGCAATGACCTTGAGCGAAAGCGCCTTGGCCATGGCAACAATCGCGTGGAAAACCGCCATATCCTTGGGCGCGTCGCCAATTCCTTCGACCATCGCCCGGTCGAGCTTCAAATAATCGAGCGGCAATATCTGGAGATACCGGAAATTGCAGAACCCGGCTCCGAAATCATCGAGCGCAATTTTCACTCCGCCGGCCCTCAATGCACCCAGCATTGCGGCTGATCGTTCAAGTTCGGCCAGCAACACATGCTCGGTGATTTCCAGCGTCAATTGCTGCGCCGCGAAGCCGGACGCATCGATAATCGCCTGCAGCTCGCTGGCAAAGCTGGCCGCCGCCAGATCGGCTGGCGTGACATTGAGCGACAAACGCAGATCACCTGGCCAAGCCGCTGCATCTCGGAGGGCCCGCTCAGCAATGTGGCGTGACAGGGGCGCAACATGGTCCGCTCGCTCAGCAATCGCGAACAGCGCACTCGCGCCAATCCGGCCCAGTTGCGGGTGCTGCCATCGGGCCAGCGCCTCTGCCCCGATCAGCCGGTCATCCGGCAGGCTGTATTGCGGTTGATAGACCATCTCAATCTCGTTCCGGTCCAGCGCAGCGAGCAAGTCAGCTTCCAATTGCGCATTTGGCCGCCCGCGCGGGGTGTGGTCACCATCAGCCCATAAAACCCGTTGTCCATGGCTTCGGTGCGCGCGCTCCAGCGCCTCGCCCAAACGGTCAAATATCATCTGCGGCCCTTCGCCCGGCATCGACCGCATCAACGCGACCCTGGGCCACAGACGCAGGGTTCCGGCATCGTCCAGCCCTGCAATCGGATGCGCAACCGCATCGGCCAGCGCTTCGCCCAGCCATTGCCAGCGTTCACGGCTACATGCTTCGCGCACTGCGAGCAGGAACTTGCCGCCGCCGATTCGTGCCGCAATCCAGTCACCATCTTCGAATTCATCTTCGGAAAAATGCGCGATTCGCTGCGCCACGGCAACCAACGCTCCGTCGCCAGCGGCTTCCCCGTATGCGAGATTGACCGTGTCAAACCGCCCAAGAGCCAACAGCATGACATGCACCGGCGCGGTTCGGCCCTCCTCCTCAGCCTGTTCCTGCCACTGCAACAACTTCGTCCGGGCGGCCGATGTTCCGGCCAGCCCGGTCAGGGTATCGCGTTGGTCGACTTGGAGGCCGGTTTGGGGATCATTCTGGATCATGCTGGATATGTTTGGCATCTTTGTGCCTTAGCGGGAAATAATTTGAACGCGCGGGGTTTATGGCCTCTGTTACTAAATGGCACAGGCGTTGCCAAATGGCACAGTGCTCCATAGGACTACGAAAGATGAAGCGTCGGCCAAACGGCCAACCCGATACATTGCATAGCTCGAGGGGAGCGGCGTTTTGGCCACTAATCACAATTTCAGCCGATTGGCTCTGATGGCCTCCGATACAGATCGGGCACAAGAAGCCGAAGCAGAACTGCGCGTGGCCCACGATTGGGTGCCGCTGGATCAGGCAGAGGCGGTGGTCGTGCTGGGCGGCGACGGATTCATGCTGCAGATCTTGCACCAGATGCTTGACGATGAACGGGTAATTCCCGCCTATGGCATCAATCTGGGGACCGTCGGCTTCCTGATGAACAAGCAGCGCAGCGCATCCAAGATCCTCAGCCGGATCAACAAAGCCCGCTCGATTGCGATTTCACCCCTACGGATGGAGGCGACAACACAAGACGGTAAGCAGCATACATTCTGCGCCATCAACGAGGTATCATTGCTGCGTGAGACACGCCAGACCGCCAAAATAGAGGTGATCGTGGAGGATAAGGTCCGCATCAAGGAACTGGTCTGCGACGGCGTGCTGGTGGCCACTCCTGCTGGTTCGACCGCCTACAACCTCTCTGCCAACGGCCCGATTCTACCACTAGATTCGCAATTGCTGGCCCTAACCCCGATTTCCGCCTTCCGTCCGAGGCGCTGGCGCGGGGCGATCCTGCCTGATCGCAGCCGGATTACGTTTCGCGTCTTAGATGCAGACAAACGTCCGGTATCGGCGGTGGCTGACCAAAAAGAACTGCGCAACATCGCGCAAGTTTCTCTGCAGATTGCGCGCGAGGCCGAATTGACCCTGTTGTTCGATCACGGCCACTCGCTCGATGAGCGGATCGTTGCGGAACAATTCTTGGTTTGACCGGCCAAGTGCTTCCCGCACCTTTTTCGACACACAGTCTTGCCAAACGAAAGCTGCCTGCATATAGGCGCACTTCTGTCCGTAAGACCGGACTGAATTGATGTTCCCCGATAGCTCAGCGGTAGAGTAGGTGACTGTTAATCACTTGGTCGTTGGTTCGAATCCAACTCGGGGAGCCATCTAATCCACTAAATCATTACTTAACAATGGCTTCTGAGAGTTGGTGCGGAATAATCCGCCCTTCAACCCGCCCTTAGAATGTTTCGATTTTTCGAGGTGAAAGCTGGTTTCACCCGGCACTCGAGTGGGCTGGGTAGAGATCCAACTAGATTCTGCCGACACGCTGGGCGGCGGCGGCGAAGACTATCAACGCCCTTTCGCAGTCGGGCAATGCCCTGTGTGCGTTTCCACTCTGAGCAGTCACACCGTAGTCCTCACAAATGGAATCAAGGCGATAGGATTTCCGTCCCGGCCATGCCTTCCGTGACAACTCAAGCGCACAGTGGAAATCGTTCTTAAACCAGTCGTGGCCGGTCCGATAGCAAGCGGACCGCAGGAACTTGCGATCAAACTCAACATTGAATGCGACCATCGGCAAACCAGAAACAAATTCGCGAAAATCGCTCATGGCCTCTTTGAGCGATATTCCATCTGCCTTAAGCATTGCCCTGTCGATGCCAGTGATCTCCGTTATCTTTGCGCTAATACCAACCTTCGATGAGGGTGACTCACGTATGGGATTCCCAAAGCGAGGATAGTCTGATTCTATGGCTCCATGTTTTGGAGGACATGACCATG
>Ga0209702_10000372_pt1 | contig 92918 bp, 126 predicted proteins | sample FRY01_FD_187210 | JGI IMG/M metagenome (GOLD analysis project Ga0209702, IMG submission 187210) | Freshwater microbial communities from Lake Fryxell liftoff mats and glacier meltwater in Antarctica - FRY-01 (SPAdes) (version 2) | ecosystem: Environmental > Aquatic > Freshwater > Ice > Glacier... | reverse complement strand
CAATTCTCAACTCTGCGAATCATAATCTCAACACCAACCTGTGCTGAATTATAGCCAGGCATTTCTCCGTTTAAAAGAGACTGATTTAACATCAATCCATCTAGAATTTCTTTTCCTATTTCTTCCATCTCATTTGTAAGATTATGTATCTTGCCACTAGCTCCGAACCACTCGTACTCAAAAGCATGATGGGTAATAATAGATAAGTTAGGATCATTAACAACCGCTGCTAGCTGGTTTGCAACATCAGCCAAATCTTCCTCACTCGCAGGACGATCCTTATCTCCAACCTTAACAACTCTTACAGGAAGAATAAGTCTTTCTGCAACAATCCAATTAGCTGTCATTAACTTTGTTTTATATGCAAGTATAGTAAATAACCTACGTAACATGGATGTCCCGTATACACCGTAGGCACTACCGTTATATTTCAGATGGCTTATACTTCTATTAGATAATGGAACTGGCTTTCCAGTTGAAACCATCTCTATCAATTCTCTAGGAAGTTTGTCATAAATCTTCTTAGGCTCTCTTCTTTGAACTAGCATTCTAAGTTCTTCATCAGGAACCATAGCTATAGATGGCTGGTCAGCCAAAACACTATCTTGAACTTCTATGTAATCAGGATTCATAAGTCTAATAGATTTAAAATATCCTCCAGGATGATTACATTTTGGATTTTTGCCTTCACATTCAGGACATCCTATTTCTAAAAATGGAAATACATCTCCAATAAGAAAATACTCATGACTTATATGACCAACCCAGTCTGCCAAATCTAGATCTTCTACAGCCTGCTCATAATACTCTAATATTTGTTTAGATTTACATTCTAATTTAAAACCATTCATCGGAAAACCAGCGTAAAAATCTACACCGGCGGCAACTTTTGGTTCATTTTCGTAATAGAATCTCGACCACTGATAGATCTCTCTCCTCTTAGATGCAATCTGCCAGTTTTGTGGCGTATGCATTGGAGAAAAGAACATGGGCTGTGTAAAAATACTATTTGCAGCCGAACCTGCAAACTGAGAATTTTTAGTTATAGGAGTAAAAGATACAGATGTCTTTGCGTAAGGTATATTTTTACCAGATATTGGCTTAACTGCATCTTTATTAAAAGCTCCAGAAGAGGCTGTTAATCTTTTTTTTCCCTTTTCAGAACTATCTCCTACTATCATTCTTATGGGCATAATTTATTCCTTATCCGTCTATAGCCAAAGATGTACAGGAGTGACTAATTTCATCCTGATTTGGCCTACACTTACTATCGTCATTAGATTTTATTTTCCAATAATCCGGATCGTTAGGATCGGCCATATCCTTACTTGTTTGAAATTCTTTACCAACAAAATCATTAAGCTGAGGTAGTGGTTTTACTGGCTTTCCGTCCTTGTCTGTTAATGGATAGCCTTTTTTTCTGCCTCTAAATCTTCTTAACTGAGCATCACCAGGATTTATAACACCGACCTGTGCTATAGTAAACTTACCAGATCTGCTGTCATAGACAACTTCACTTGCAGTTATAGGCATATTCTGGTTTAGATATTCGTTATGTGGCTTTTGTACACCTGTAGCAGCAGGTTGTGTTGCCTTTTGCCCAATATCAACAACTTGACCATTACAATATGGGCATTTAGCGTCATTTTTACTACAATGTCTGCCGCATACTGCACATGCTTTTTGAGGAGATGTATCTTTTACTTCTTCTCCAGGTAAAGTCATAGAGAAAGGATCTTTAGGAGGCCTCCCGCCGCCTATTCCAGATCCTATTTGAGATTCTTTTAGTTCACTTTTTTTTTTATCCAAAGATGCTATCTTCTTTAAATTAAAACCAGAAGATGCAACCATTGGACTTGTTGATACAGTATTAGAATTTTCGTCTCCTAAATAAGATCTTATTTCCATACTTAGAGTTTCCATATCAAATTTTACAATACTATCTATATGTTTCAAAAGATAATTATACAACTTACCAAATTCGGCAAGGCTTAAAGATTGAGTATTTGGATGATCACCTAGGGCATCCCACAGTAATTGCCCCTTGCTACTTTGCCCCTTGCTACTACTATTGGCTAATTTTTTTATTCCCTGCCATTTAGCAGAAGATGAGCGAAGTGAAGCAACTTTCATTTCTGAAAATTCCGACTTACTCCAATCTTCTGTCTTTCCGCCTTCTTTATTCTTTTTTCTAGCATCTTCCAGTCTAGCTTCTGTAGACCCAAATTCTGGAAGATATGGGCGACGACGTTGACCTGGCTTTAATTGATAATTATTAGCTTCTGGAATATTTTTATCAACTTCAAATCTTTTTTCTAAATACCCACCAACCCAGTTGCCCTCTTTATCTCTGTATGGACGACTATATTTGTCCATAACATTTCCTCTCCACATTGCTTCCCAATCTATATTCCAAACACCATCAATATCTTGACCAAATCCCTTATTTCTCTCAACGATATGCCAATCAGAAACAGGTTGTCCTCTTAAAAAAGGATCAGGTCTAGGGTTGCCTGGTCCCCATAGGAGCATATTATCAACTGTCTTGTGCTGTGCTATCTTCTTTTGATTATAGGAAGCCTTTTTTTGATTGATTTTTTTAGATACATATTCTTCCGCAAGCTTCTTAATATGATTAGCTGTTTTTTCTAAACATGACATAATATTAGAAAATCTATCTGGAGATGTTTTTTCTGTAACTATAGTTTGCTGTCCATCAGGATTAGCAGCTTTCATACTTTCAGGAATAAAATCATAAACTATATTTGCTGCATCTAGTAATACTTCCTCTCCGACTTCCTTAATAGCTGCTTTAGAAAAGAAATTTTCAAGAGCCATTTTAATGTTATCTAAATTATCATCTCCTGCATCATTAAAAAACATATGTCTTATTTCTTCCTGATCTCCCATATTGCTAACCAAGAACTCTTTTAATTCTACATGACTTTTAAATTTAGGATTATTTTCATGTGGCATTTCTGGTTCTTGCATTTGTCCAACCTCATGAAAGTCTCCCATATTCTGGTCCATAGGACTAACAGGGCTAAATTGAGCCTTTTTAAAATTAAAAGACTTTCTTGAAGAAACCGTACTTAAATCTTTTTGAACATTTTGCATGTTAATTAATCCTTGTTCGACCTTCTTTTGATCTTCTAAAATCTGCTCATTTGATTTAATACCCTGATTATGTTGTTCAGTTAATGCCGGTAAAGCCGTAGCGAATTGAGATTGACTATTTGGATCGTTAGGATCAAATTCTATTCCAGCGGCATCTGCCAAATCTTTTGGAGACATAGGATTGGTCTTAACAGCCTGACCTAGATCGGTCATTGGTTGCCTAAGCTTTGTAGGTAAATTATATTGTTGTGCTGACTTACTTGGCATTACTCTTCCTTTTTAATAAGAGAATCGAATAAATTATTCATAATTCCCTTAGTGCTTGTAACTCTACCTTTATATACGCTCTCATTAACCTTCATGTTATTTCTTTTATTTTCTGAAGATTTTTCACCATCTGTCTTATGTTCATTTGCAAAAGTTTCAAATGACTTAGTATCAAATATACTCATATTTCTTTTAGGTGCATGATAGGAACCTTGTACTTCCGTTTCTCCGCCTCCTGTATGAGTTACAGTTGATGCTTTTCTAGTATCTACATCTTCCAGTCCCTTGTAGACATGATTTCTTCTATCATTTTCTAAGTCTTTCAATACACTCTGTCTACTCTCTTTATTTTCTGCAATCTTCTCTCCAGTTGTATCAGCAAACGAATTAGATAATCTCTCAACCTTTCCTGAATCCCAAATACTATTCTTGGATGTTTCTTCCCTATGAGTAGGTGTAGCAGAATCCATGTCTGTTCCAGAACCTGCTCTCATGATAGATTTTCCAGTTAACAAAGGATTGCTTTCTAGCTTTCTACTTGCATGAGTTACTGGCTTGGATGCCATAGCCTCATTAATCGGTTCAGACTTCTTTACTTCTGCTTTTACTTCTGTCTTATTAAGAAAGTTAATAACATTCTGCTTATCCATACCATAAGGATTGTGTCCATTGGCATATAGTGTTCCAGATGTTTGCTTAGCTATTCTCGTAGGTTCTACTGGGCGAGTTTGTCTCTTATCCTCAGCAGCCTTAATTTCCATACCTAGAGCTTTATAGTCAACTTCTAAGGATGGAATTGATTTTGATTTTCCGATTGGTTGAAGCATTTTTTAGTTTCCGTATGCTAGGTCTAGTATATCTTTCTTACCGCTATTCTTTTCCATTTCCGCGAAAAAGTCTATCTTTCCTGTTTTGATTAATTCTCTCATTGATAATGCAGAAGATTTCAAAGACGGAGAAGCTTCTTTGCCTCCGGTACTTGATGAGGATGGTTTTCCGTAAACCTTATCAAGAACGCCTCCGTCTGTTCCATCTTGCATTTGCTGCATTTTATCATTAGCACCCATTCTGGATAGATTCAAAACCAGTTTTAGATCGCTCTTGCTATAACCTTCATAATGAAGTCCATGCGATTTTTCTATACCTCTAACAAATTCTATAACCTTAGCAGATGGTAATGATGCATCAGGACTATTATAAACCTGATTTGGCAAAGTTATGGTAACTTGTGCCCCTCCATCATTTCCGCCCTTTTCAGAATATAGCTTGTCTTTATAGTCTCGTAATTTTCTAAATGGATATCCTATGGATACAAGAAACTCAATTATATCTTTGGTAAGACTTGGTTCTGATCCTGAGCCAGAGTTTAACCTTCCCTCGCTCTCGATATCATTTATGGCATTTGGATCCACAGAAGGGTCTTCGTCGGCCACCGACTGACCGACATCGCCCTCCTCTTGTCCTATCTGAGATGGATCTACTTCTACTTCAGGATTTTGTGACGCAGGATCAGCTTCTATGCCTAGATTTGCCTGAGCCGCAGGGTCAGGATTCTGCATCTGAGCAACCATCATGCGCCTTTTACCAACAGGAACAAGGCTCATTTAAGATCTCCAATTAGATTACTAAATTACTTATCTGAATTATTTATCTGAAAGCATAGCGTCAACATACTCTGCTGGATAAAGATTTTTCCAGTATTCAGCAAGCCATTTTTTGCTCTTATTATTTAAGTTAGCAATACGAATGAATTTGCCTTCAGAACTTGCTGAGCAATCTTTCTTTTCATTGCACTTCTCGCAATTATCTTTGTCACAATCGCATTCTGCTTCTGCCTTCTTTGTAGAAGCCTTAGCATTAGCTTTCTTTTGATCGCCATCGCCCTCTCTGTGCTTACCAGCATCTGGATCATTAGTATTCTTGCCTTCCCATTCTGGTTGCCCAGTTGAAGGACATTCATCCTTGCATTTATCACCCTTGTCTGCTGATGCTTTCTTTTTATCGCCACCCTTGTGAGGCTTAGGAGTGGATTCGCCTTCTTGATGCAAAGGCTCAACATCCAATTGTCCAGATGAAACACCTTCTTCATCCTTAACAGCATTACCCTTACCAGATGCCTCTACTTCTTTCTTATCTTCTTTCTTGTCTTCTTTCTTATCTTCTTTCTTGTCTTCTTTCTTATCTTCTTTCTTATCTTCTTTCTTGTCTTCTTCCTTGTCTTCTTCCTTGGATCCAAAAGGCTTAGCTTTTTTATCGCCAAAATTACCAAGATTTGCTGTCTTGACTTGTTTAGATGCAGAAGCTAATTTTGTTTCTTTCTTGGAAACAAAGTCTCTGATAAGGTCATCAAACGATTTACCCTTACCTGTGTTAATTCTGTCGGTAACAAACTTCATAATTATTTCTCCATAAAGTGCAGATAGGACATTATCTGTTGTATACTATTATTGTAAAGGTTTTATCAAAAACCCTTTTTTTTGATCGTATTTAAATAAGAATTTACTTTCTTAATATCATATATACTAGATGCAGCCTTCGGTGTTTGTACTGTTGTATTATCTGGATTATGCTGAGATTGAGGACTATTTAACATACTCAATGCTCCATTTGCCAATCCTGTATAATAATTACTAAGACCTCTAGATGGACCATATTTAATTAATAAATTTAAGAAAGAAATTGCCTTTTGTAAATTTTTCTGATCTACCGCTGATGGAGATGATGATGTCCATTGCTGAGATGTTTGTGCAGCCTTATTAGTATTTTTACATTTTTGCAAGAAAGATACCAATTGCTCTTTATTACTAAAATTTACTTTCCCCAAAACACCAATCATATCGTCAATAGTAATTCCTGATTTATTAGAAATGTCATTAACAAGTTTTACAATTATTTCAGAAATTGCAGCATTATATCCCTGCTGTCCTAATTGCTTATTAGCATCATATCCTATTTCACGATTTAAAAGAACCTTACTTCCATCTGAATCGATCTTGGAAACAGAGTATCCAAAATTTGTAAAATCTCTTAAAAGCTCTGGGCTTTCTATTATATTAATTTTATTTTTACTTATAAGATCATTAATAATACCTGTAGGATTCTGAACTACGACATCATATACATCTTCTAATCCAAATTTTTTAGAATCTGCTGTTACAGGCTTATACTGGTTAGATCTTCCTTTTTCTATAAAGTATTTTCCACTACCATTTAAAGCTTTTACTAATATATCTGCAAGCCAAGGCTCTGAAAGATATATCTTAATAGCATTAAATCCCCATGTTCTGTTTTCTCTTTGAAGATCGTGATCAACAACTTTATTTATAGAATTTTTATCACCAACATACTTATCACCCATTATTCCTGTTCTGTTTCCAGGTTCTCCCCATTCTAAATCATTTTGATTTTGCAACGGCTGATTACCCTTATTATTAGCAGGATTAAGAGTGTCTACTTTGTTTTTTCCGAACATTCCCTTAAATTTATCCCATAATCCTGCAACTTTTGGATTTCCAAACAAGGCATCCTTTATAACTTCCTCATTAGCTGCAACTATATCACTAGCATTGTCATCAAATCCAGCAGATTTTAAGTCTGATATAATAGACATTAATTTTTTCGTTACATCTATAACACTATTATCTAATCTACTAGATCCTGCCTTTATAGTATTTATTACAGATTCCCCGTAGCCTTCTCCCTCTTTCATTCTGGAAGCTACACTTTTTAAGAAAAAGTCTTGTTCTCTATCAAGTATATTTTTAGAAATTTTTATACTCTTCAAATTATCATCAGCGTACTTATTCCAAGATGCGTCATCGTTATTAATTGATTCTAAATATTCCTTATGACAATCGAACCATGCATCATGTCCTGATTTTTTATCAGCCCTCTTGTGTCTGTAGCAATTCTCCCAACATCTTTTATTTCTTATCCAGTATCCTTGTACGCCAAGATACTGAGCCTTTTTGATTTTCAAGATATCGGACATAGCGATAGTTATATTGCTAGAAATCTTTTGCAAGCCACTAGACTCCATTTTACCAGCTACTTTATCTAATATCCCTATTGCTTTTAGCATTTTTTAATCCTTAAATTAATTCTGAACTACAAACTTTCTATTGAATTTTTCACCAATGAATTGATGATGCATTATATTACCTACTATAAAAGCTCTAATATCTCCTACATTTTTATCAAAAGTAACTAATATTTTATTACCAGTTGTTCTTGCATAAAATTCCCCATGAGGCTCAACATCCCTAACCAGGTCTCTTCCTTTATCTGTTATATAATAAATTCTAATACTTTCATCGTTATTTTCAGCCCATTTAATAGCCTCTGTTGTGGATGAAAATTCCGGATATTCGTCCTCGTTTGGCTCAATAGCCTCTAATTCTTGGATTTCTTCTTCAATCTCATCAGATCCGTCCTGTGGAATCTGATCTCCTATTAAAGACTGTTCTTCATTTTCATCAAATGAATCTTCTAAGTATTTTCCTATATTTTCTTCTGTAAGAACTGGTAAATTCTGACCATCTTGAGGAATTTGTTGAATAGTTTTTACTTCATCTCCGGATTTAGGTTCTATTCTATCAGGAACAATATTAGGATCATTTTCCTTTTTGAGACTATTCATATAATGTCCAAATTGTGCAGTTTTTATATTCTTATCGAATACAACTACTCCAGATTCATATGTTAGCTTATCTAAATTAACCTTGCATCCTGGCTTAATACCGTTAGATTCAAACCATCCCAGATTAGCTTCTATAGCCATAAGACATTTTTTACTACTTGAAACAGATTTCATAGAATTAGTATTTATATGAGAAATATTAGATATAACGCCATCATTATCTACAAAAGCTATATCTAATGGTATTAATGTATTTCTTCCCCAAAAGCTAAGTACATCTGGTTTTTTAAATAGAAACGCCATACCAGAATCGGGGCCAAGACTTGTTCTAAACATCAAGCCTTCCTCTTGCTTATACCTTGTATCTGCTATTTCAACATGTAGCATTTTGTATTCTTAAACCTTTCTGTCGAAAGCATATTAAATCAAATTGTAATGAAACCCATTTCTATCAAGATCGTATGATACATCTTCAATTTCTTCTTTTGGAACAGATATAATTACTCCATCAGAGGATATACTAGATATTTCAGATTCTGAATTATTATACCTTGTATATATCTTATACCACTCTTTTACTGAATTACTATCTATATTAACTTTTTTCTGTATCTCAAAATCGTCTTCTATAACAGGAAGAAATCTTAAAACTGGCTTTCTATTTACTTCTTTTTCATCATTATTTTCAAGTCTATGTCTCATGACCATTTTTCCACCACGATATTTTTGCATTTTTTTTCTCAGACTATCGTACCATAGAATATCTTTTGATATATTTGTCTTATCTTTAGAATTTATTTTCTTAAAGTATATAAGTATATCTTTCTTCATTTTTTATTCTCATATCTATCCCACCAAGATGCAACTTTGTTTTTTGCGGTTCTAGTAACAGGTGTATTTGTATTAGCTAATGATTCTGAATATGTTGTATTTTTATCTTCAAAAGAGGATGAATTATCACCAAGTATCATTATCTTAATAGCAGACTCTCCTTTTGATGTTATTTCTATATCATTTCCTATTCGCCTTATAAATCCAGCTTTTTGCATATCGTTAATGTCTTCATGAGATATGGTTACTGGTCTTTTATATATATTATCTCTTATTTTATTTTTCTCATTATTCCAAATAGAAAACAAGCCATTAGCTGCTTTATCATTTGAATCACTTCTTGATTTTAAAGAATTAAGCAATGATGGCATCATTTGAATCAATGAGTCTATAAGTGATTGGCTAATTTTTTTCATAATATTATCTCCCATCTAAAACATATCTTTGGTAATAAGGGTCTTCATCTTTGCGATCATACCAGCTAAAACACTCGTTTTTTAATTCTCTCCAGTAATGTCCCTCGCCAACAGAGCCGTCATTGTTATATGACTCAAATCCTTTTCTGTATCTTTGCTGTCTTCTAATATCTCTATCTTTTCCTCTTGTTTCTGCATCTACGTCATCCCAGGAAAAAACTCTTTCCAACATGGGAAGATCTAGATTTGACCAAGGACCAGATGCTCCAGAAGCCAATTTTCTATTTGCATTTTTTAGAGATTTTAGCATATTTTTTATATAACACAACCTATCAGTCACTCTAAATATCCAATCTATAGATATCTTATAGTCAGGTATAGCACTTATTTGTTTATAATTATACTCTATTATATCGCAATTCAATGCTTTTTGTAAACATATCTTTAAAGAAGATTTATCAAGAGACTCAAACATCTCTAAAAATCTTGCCATATCTTTTAATGAAAATATAAATAATTCTACTTCGGAATTGCTTGATACATTCGGATACTTTTCTCTTGCAAAAAGTATATCCACAACTTCTCTCCATAACATTTTTAATATATCAACGTTATGAGACATGTCTTTTTCTAAATCTATAAATAAGTATTTGTCTAGATTTTTCCTGACGTTATCTACTTCAATTACATTATTACCTATAACATTTATACCATGATATAGTAATTCTTTTTTCAATATGTCATATGAGCCATGGTCCATGATCCATTAATACAATAGATTCCTATAAAAATCATTCTTTTAAACTTCACTATTATTTCTAGCTATTCTTTTATCAGGATGAACTGCAAGTTTTTTCAAATGCTGTTCTGAATCTACAAATGTAACATCGTCAGACGATGGCCTTGGAATATTAATAGTTGGGCCTAAATTTGGAGTAATGCTTTCCCTGACTTCTCCAACGGGACGAATAGATTTTCCAGTCTTGATAGTCCTGGCAGACTTAGAAGCACTTGAAGGTCTTCCTCTTTTTTTAGATAATATTTCAGATGGCTCGTATATATCTAAAAAATCTATCTCTCCAACTTGAATCTCTTCACTTTCTGATTTTGGAATATGTCCTGAAGTCTTTGCTATGACTTTATTCTTACTATCTTTTTTACTTATTGATTTTTGCTTCTCAGCATTCCATGATGACATTTTTGTTTTTACATCTTTTGGTCTATATACTTCTTTTTTTACATGTTTTTTTATAGGCTTCTTTTTTACCTTTTCTACCTTTTCTACCTCTACTGCTTCTTCTGAATACAGCCATCCTCTATTTATAGAAGCTTGAACAACTCCTGTTAGGAATTTATCCTCTCCTATATATTTAACTTCATCTTTTAGAAATGATAAATCCTCTCCTATTGTCAAAGCCTTGCCTGTTATATTTTTTACTTTATAGTTTTTAGATGGAGACCATGCAGATGCTAAAGACTTATCCTTTAACTCTAAAAGTCCCATTCTTAAAGCAACTTGTATATCAGAAGAATAGTATGAAACTCTATCTAGTGATACTTCATATCCTGCCTTGATAGGATATCCTATGGATGCAAGAACCAGCTCTCCCTTAAAACTACTTTTAACCTTGACAATAATCATCTATAAGCTCCTCTTTGGTTTTTCCCGACAAAACTGAACGGGCTATTTAACTTATTATCGTCATATATTCCAACTTGCCTTGACCTATTTAATCCTGCCTCTTGCGATCCTGAATCTAAATCGTCTCCAGAACTCCTATTTATTCTATTTGCAGCACTTAATGGATCTATGGGATCAGTAAATACATCGCTAACAGATAAAGACGGACCATTACCATAGCCAGCAGGAGGAGGATCGTCTATCATAGTTGCAGTAGAACCTGGTATTTCTTTTTTATTCTCTCTGTCCTTTTCATCCGTAGATAGCCCATCCCTGTTTCTTCCTCCAAATCCGCTTGGATTCGTATCTTCGCTACCTGGAGTCGTTAATTTCCAGGGTTTTTCCGATCCTGGCCTGCTTGTCTCCAATCTATAAGGATCATCATTATTATGACGATCATTCATAATTGGATTATTCTTTAATGCTATTTTAAATAAATAGTTATTACATGCAGTGCATCCTTGACGAGCAGTCTTATAACTGCTAATCATTCCGCACTTTTTGCATATAAAATCACATGAACTTGAATATTTATTAATATTAAATTTCATATTTCACTATTAGCATTCTGATAATATCTTTGCTTTTCTGCTATTTATATCAACTACCATTTGACTTTCTGTATATGTCAATCCTCTGCCTTCAGAGGCAGCTTTGGCAAAAAGATGAAAAAGCATAGCATCTGCTTCTTTTATAGTTTCTTTTGCGGAAGACATAGGTTTTATATTATCTTCTTTTTTCATAGCATCTGCATTCTTGTTATGATCTGTATGAATTGGTTGCGTTTCGGAAAGTCCCTCAAATCTATCTTTATTATTTGCTAATTGACTATTTTGAGAATTACCAACTATCTTGGTTTTTTCCCCAATCATTTGCTCACCAGGATTTTTATTTTGAAAAGCCTTGCCTGATTTATTCTTCTTAGCAAAAGCATTATTTCTCACTTGCTCGTATGCTTCTGCAAGAAGATCAAGTGGCTTAACAGTAGTCTTATTTGTTTTGTCTATTCTTCTATCTAAAAATAGCTTTTCATTATCATTTAATGACTTTTCTGTATTTCCACTATTTATTTTCTTAGCCCTTGCATTTTCCATTTGCTTTTCAAATGGGATAAGATTGTCTGCGTTTTTGTGACCCTTTTCCTTTAATTGATAGTCAGTACTACCAGGATTGGATTCGGCATGTAAGCCATGATAGCTATTGCTCTCTCTTAGCTGTGCCTCGTAAGATTTTACTTCTGATTGTTTCGATGATATTTTTGATAAGTTAAAAGCCATGAATATTTTCCTTTTGTTACTATTATCTTTTATATTGTGGCCAGGAATTCCTCTTTTCTAAATTCCTGCTAACGGATCCTCCGCTTCCAACGCCATAAACGCCACCTTGCATATTCTTCCATGCAATGTTATTTGAATTAAAAGACCCATGAGATCCATGAGATCCAGTATTGACTAACTTAGATCTTGGAAGTCTTATATTCTCTTGAGACATAATCATATAAGAAGCAGCAGCCACGCAATCTAATATATCGTCAGTATGGCATCCATCTCCTTCTTGATTTGGATATATCTTAAATCCTGTTCCTGTATACTTTCTCTGTAAAGAAAGCATTTCATCTCTTAATAATTGATGATAAGGTATTTTGATTCTTCTTGAGTTAACAAGATTTTCTAATTCTGTGTAAATTGCCATTTCATAATGCTGATTAAATCTGGTAAGTTTAGCAGGTATACCATGTTTTTTCAATTTCATTATACTTGCGGCAGATTGCCACTGGTCGTATGTAACACATGATAAATGGAATCTTCTTCTCAACTGTATCATGTATTCATCAACTTCATTAGGATCTATAGGTCTATCTACATGTGGAGACCATATTTTAATATGATCTACAATTATTATAAAATCAGACTTATTATCTTCCCTATTCATAACAAGCTCTTTATGTAATACAACAAGAGCATAATTATGACTATTAGTTGCCGGATCTAGGTGGGCAAAGTATATCTTGCCAGGCTCTCCTATAAGTCTATTTTCTGTATATTTATGATTCTTAAAACAATCTTCAATTGCATCTCTAAGAAAGAAAGTTTCGCCTGCTGTACCTGAAAATTCTGCTCCAAACTCCATCATGAAGTTTTCCTCGCTCATATCGGAGTTAGTTTCTTTAAGAGACTCTCTTGTAACTAGATGATTAACATCCCATGTTGGTAATCTGCATGATAATCTGTCCTCTGTATTAGCAGCACCTATGAACAGGTCGTATAGCTTTCCCTCTTTTCCTCTAGGGGATGATATGCTTACAATCTTACTATCAAATATAATTCTATATTCCTGTTTGCCATCCTCATCTAGTTTTAGATTTCCTTCTTCGTCTGTTTTTGGAATTCTTCTAAAATATGTTGTTAATGCAGGCTGTAAAGCTGTATATATTCTATCACCGGATGACGAGCCGCCTGTATTTTTATAAGTAGCAACTTCATCCAATAGTAATGCAAATACGCCCTTACCAAGAAGAGAATCAGAATTGGAGTGACCTACTTCTATGCATACTGACCCTTTTTTAAGAGGTAAGCCTTTTTCTGAAAAATGCTCATTAAGAGTTTTATCCTGTGGTGTAAGAAGATAAATAGCTTCTGCCTCAATACCATCTGATATATATTTATCTTTAAAATAAGGACTATATAATACTTTCTGCCTAATTTCATTAAAAGCAATTCTAGCTTGAGGTTTTGAATTGGCGACTGTTAGAATTGATATGGGAACAGCGGAACCTATATTGTAATATCTATAAGGATCTCCGCCAGGAAGTTCCAGTAGTTTCATAGCCTCATAGCAAGCTATAATTGAAGTTATAAAATCCTTGCCGCTTCTTCTTCCCCAAACTAAAACAAGTTCTCTAAAAACTTCCTTATTATCTAGTTTTTCTAGGACATTACCTCTATCATCATGGTCTGTAAGCTTAAGTTTTTTACATAATTCTATATCATCTTCTGTTATCTCTAGGTTCTCATTTCCTATAGACCCTCTGTAAAAAGCCTTTAATATGAGTTTCTGTGCTGGTCTTAAATAGATAGGATTAGGTCCATAACCTAATGATAGATATCTTTCACTTTCAACAAATGTCACTATATCTGGTATAAAATTAGATTCTCCGCCAGACAGGCTGTTTCTAATATTATCTAATAAATTATCGTATGTTTTTTTCTTCGCCATAGGTATAATACTGTAAATTTTATATAATTACTCTATATTTATAAAATAAATATCATATCCTGCGGAACTTGATATTGCAGCAAATTCTGGTGATACAAGTAAATTATTAGTTGACAAGTAATTATCAACCGATCCAAATCTTTTAACCACATGTTCTTGTAGAGCTTTTACAAATGAGACTATAACAGGATTCAAAACAACATGAGAGTCTACTAGTGTATCGTAGGTTCTTATTATTATATTAATAATCCATAATTTTAAGTTGTCATTATATTTAACATCATTATTTATAAAATTAGTAACCATACTTCTCAACGCAGAAGCTGCATCGCTAGTATAAAACTGCGATAATCCAATCCTATCAGATATGAACTTGTAATCAGAATTGCTTATCATGTAAATATTATATCGGAAATTTCCCTGTAATCATAAGTAGTTAATTGATCTATTTGTCTAAATCTAAAATAGTATATTCCAGATCTGGACAATTTCTGATCTATTTGAGATTTATATCTAATTCTTCTTCCTATAAAGGAAGAACGAACTCCATCTGGTTTTAATTCTGAAAATTCATTTTCATTCTCTTCAAAAGTCCATCCTGATAATGATTCTTGACTTTTTATATTAAATAAGATTGAACTGAAATCACTAGAATCTGATACATCCATTTCAAAATGATAAAATGCAAAAGATTCGGCATCGTTGGTAAGTTCAAATTCTAATTCCCAATATCCGTTAGCATATATATTATCAGATGTATATCTATTAATATTCTTATCAGCATCTTGTATTAATTCACTAAACTGTATATCTTTTTCATCCAAATAGTTGCTTGTACTCTGGAAAGTATTAGAAAAATTTGTAAACTTATTTCTTGATTCTATATATATTGCCAATGCCGATGATATATCGGAATACATAGAATTTATATATTGTAAAGAAGATTGATTATACATGTCAAGTGATTTTATTAGAAGATCTACTGCTACTGGTATATCTTGGCTTAAAATGACTCTATCTCTAATCTGCTCTATATATCCTTCTTTCTTTAACATATAAGATATAGATCTTGCTAGATTATTTGCTGCCAATCTTATACTTTCACTTTCTGATAGTTTATTATCATTAATTTTTATTTCCGCGGGAAAAGTAATATTTAATAACGGATCACCAAAGCATGCAATAGACCAATCGAAAAATGGCATACTAAACAACATAGCCTCTCCGATAGTTCCTCCTCTAATTAAAGTCTCGAAGAATGGTCTTGGTCTTAAAAAACCAAACATAGTTGGATTAGACATAGACCCGGCAAAACAGGCATATCCAGCTCTTAATGCTAATGTAGGCCATCTCCTGCTTGTTATATCTCTTATAGATGCCGCTCCATCAAAATCAGCATTGTATAAAAATACTCTAGATGCGGATGTTTCTCTGAAAAAAGAAAGAGATGCCCTGTCTGTAAACCATGACCAAACAAATGAATCATTTTCAACAAATGGTACAATAACATCCTCATATGGATCGATAAATGTAGTAATAAAAGAATTCAAATTTAATAACGGTAACGTTCTGTCTTGAAAATCTAATATCTCATTTTGATAATCTTCTGCACCTAAGCCATGTCTATCAGAATAAGGATCTAAATAAAATGTTCCATTAGGAAATCTTTGGATTCTAATCTTATCAGCTTTGTTAATCATACCTAAAGCTAATTCAACATTTGGAGCATCTATTCTAGAACATATTATAGATGTAGAAGTATCATTCTCGGAATATCTAGAAAAAACCCTTCTATCAAATAATGGGTTTCTAATCTTCCTACTATAAGAGTGATCATATCTCGATATACGAGATGTTGATGATATGATATTGCTACCATCAAGAAACCCACCTGGTATATTGTATCCAAGAACAACAGCCCATATACTATACCCTAAGCCTTCTAAGGTAGAAATGGCACTAGAAATTGGATTCTTTACTTCACTATTGAAATCTGATTCATTATTTAATATCTCCGTAGCAGAACATGGAATAGATATTTTCTGAGCAGCATTTAGCCCATGCTTAGACACATAAAGATCAGCTACAGATTCGCTATCTGCATCTCCACTTCTATACGTTATAATTATATTTGATTTAGTAATAGCCAAGAAAAAAACCTCCACTTGGAGGTTATTTCGATAATTATATGATTTTACCTACTTGTATTTTACAACCAGACATCTAATATCTTATAATATACTTAAAGTTGTTCTTTATAATTTTGTTCTAAAATACCTCTCTCCTTATCCAAGTCTCGAAACATAGAGGCTTCTGATGTAAATTTATCAGGATACCTAGCTTTTAACTTAGATATATTAGCAGTCATAACTTCATCGAAATTACAACCGCAATAATGCAATCCTAAAGCGATATACCATAACAAATCTCCAAATTCTTCTTTTATATTAACTATATCAAGTGGCTTACCATAAAATATGGTTTTCTTTATGGCATCCATAATCTCTCCAACTTCTGTCTCGCAACCCATAGCCGCATGAAGAAGATCTGGATCAATCTTATCTATATGATACTGAGAGCTTTTGCTTCTTAACATGTTAGATTGATAGTTATCTGATGTCATCCGTTCTGTCATAAAAATCTCCTTAAAAGTCGTCTTTTACGATACCTGTTGCATAGTCTGTAACTCTAGATTCGAAGAAGTTTTTATTCTTCTGTAAATCTATAACTTCACTCATCCAGGGGAAAGGATTAATATCTGAATTATATTTAAAATCCAATCCTAAAGATTCTAATCTTCTATTTGCAATATACTGAACATAATCAATAAACATAGGAGCATTTAGTCCTAATATCCCATTTGGCATAACGTCATAAGCATATAGTATTTCTAAATCTACAGCTTTTTTAATATGTTCTATTGTTTCTTTTTCGAAAGCAGGATTCCAAACAGAAGGATGTTCTTTCCTAATTGTATTAATTAAATTTACACCAAACTGTATATGAAGAGACTCATCTCTGAGAGTATACTGAATCTGCTCTGATATTCCTGGAAGTTTATTTTGTCTTCCAAAACTAAGAAGCATAGCAAAACCACTAAAAAACATAATGCCTTCACATATGATATAATATGATAAGAGATTTCTTACAAGCTCTCTTTTCCCCTCAACCGATGTAGTATTAAATTCTGGCCTAGATATATCAGATGTTATTCCCATAAGAAAATCATCTTTTGCTTTAATAGACGGAACTGTTTTATAAGCTTCGTAAATCTCAGATATATCTAAACTAAGACTATCGCAAATATAAACTATAGTATGATTATGAAGAAGTTCTTCATAATTCTGGCGACCTATATACTGTCTACATTCTGGATTAGTAACCCATCTGAATATAGATAGTAATAAATTATTAGCTACAAGACTTTCACTTCCTGCAAAAAAGCCTAAACATCTTTTAATAACCGTTCTCTCATCTTCGGTTAAATCTGTTTTAGATCTCCATTGCTCGATATCCCGATTCATTGGAACTTCTGTTGGAACCCAGTTGTTGGCAACTGCTTTAATATAAGTATCCCATGCCCAGTTGTAAATAACCGGACATATCTGGTTTACACCAGCGATATCGTCAGTAAGTAACCCTGCTTTTTTTTGAACTTTTTTAGACATTATTGGCAAGCCTCGCATATATCACCACGCTGTTTTGCTTCAAGTGAGCAAGCTTTAACTTCTGTGGTTTGTGATTCTGTTTTATCACCACTTAAATATCCATTAGAGACATTTGAAGATGTTGATTTTTCTATTTTACTGGCTGATTTAGCACGAAGGTAATATGTCGTTTTTAATCCTTTTTCCCATCCGTACATATAAATATCATTTAATATTTTTAAACTATCTGTATCTGCATATATATTAAGGCTTTGACCCTGATCTATCCAAACCTGCCTTGCAGCTGCACATTTTATTAATGAAAGAGGACTAATTCTAAAAGCAGTTTTATATCTTTTCTTAATATTTTCTGGTAAATTAAGCATCTCTATATCTCCATCTACTGCCTTTACAGCATCTGTGAGATCTTTTCCCCAAAGTCCGCTTTTCTTCATATCATTTACGAAAAAATCACTTATCATTGTAAATTCACCAGACAATGTGCTGTAAACGAACAATACTGAAAAATCAGGCTCAATACTCTGTGAACACCCTGCAATATAAGAAATCGTAGCAGTTGGCGCAATAGCTAGTGTATTGGAATTTCTCATACCATATTCTGAAATATGTTTTCTAACAATACTCCAATCTAATGTCTCTTTTATCTTATCATCACTTCCTCTGTAATTCATGACATCCTCATGAGTATCTTGAGGAAGTTTGCCAAGATTCCATAATGAACCATCGTATGTAGAGTATTTTCCCCTCTCCTTGGCTAAAATGCTTGAATTCAAAATAGCATGATATGATATAAACTCTTGTATCTTTCCAGACTCTTCTGCTGCCATGTCTGAATCATAATCTATGCCAAGCATATGTATAGTATCATGAAATCCCATAATTCCAAGTCCTACTGGTCTATGAGAAATATTTGATTTTTTAGATTCTTTTGTTGGATAGAAATTTATATCAATAACATTATCTAGCATTCTCATGGCAATAGATATAGAAGTTGCTAGCTTCTCATAATTAATTTTTCCATTTTCCACATGAGCTGCTAAATTTATAGATCCGAGATTACAAACGGCTGTCTCCCCGATCTCCGATACATCTCCTAAAGAATCATACATTGTAGGCTTAGAATGCAGTAGTATTTCCGTACAAAGATTAGAAGAACGAACAGTTCCCACATGCTGATTAGAATACCTAATATTAGATGGATCTTTAAAAGTTATCCAAGGATGACCTGTCTCAAATAAAGAAACAAGCATTTTCTTCCAAAGAGATTTTGCAGATACTTTCTTAAATGGTATATCTCCATTTTCTGCTTTTTTGCAATACGAGATATAAGCTTTATCAAAAGCTTTTCCAAACAAATCGTGTAAATCAGGGCAGTCACTTGGACTAAACAGATACCAATCTCCATCTTCTTTTGCTCTTCTCATAAAGAGATCTGGTATCCAATTAGCAGTATGCATATCGTGGCATCGTCTCCTATCGTCTCCTGTGTTTTTTCTAAGTTCCAAAAAATCTTCTATATCTGTGTGCCATGTTTCTAGATAGGCACAACCGGCACCCTTCCTTTTTCCTCCATTGTGTGCCAATCCTGAACTTGTTGTATAGGTTTCATCTCTCTTAACCTTCAAATCAACAACTATGGGCAATTTATCTATTTTCCTAACTGACTCAACTCTACTAAAAATATAATTATTAATTACAAGCCAATTTTTCCTTGTTAAAGCTTTAGACCCTATTAATCTAGCAATTTCCTTAATAGCAGGTATTATTAAATCATAAGAAACAGTAGTCCCCTTAATCAAAGAGATCGATCCATCTCCTCTGGTAATTTCATGATCGTATTCTCTTGTTCTTTTATTTCCTGCTGAAGGCGCTCCTAGTCTAAGAATCTGATATCTCAATCCTTCTATTAAAAGTCTAGATGTATTACTAAATATAATTTCTTTTCCTCTTGAAATATTTCCATCAGAATCAAGTAGCCCTTTTATAATCATCAATGATTGAGGTCTAGGAAGATGCATGAATTTTCCTGATATTCTTTTATTTCTTTCATTGTTATAAAGATCTTCGTAATCAAAAGGCAAATTACCATTTAAACTCCATCTTACCTGACAATATTCGTCCCTAGTATCTATCCAGTAATGAATGTTTTTACTATCCAGATATTTTTTTATCCATAATATAGATTTCTGGTTAGTATTAATATTAAAAGATACACCGCATTCAGATTTATTTGATGAAATATGTCCGTCTCCAAGCATTAGTCCGTATAAATAGGCATCGTCATCACTGAAGTTATTTACGGCTATAGTGTCCGTTGGAATAGGAAATGCTACATAATCTCCAGTTTTAAGAAGACTTGCTTCTACCCATTCAGTAGAAATTATACCTTTGCCAAATTTGTTATAAGTTCTTTGATTGTTAATTCCAGCAGGTATATTCTGTATAGCCAAAAATGGATGTCCTGTTGTAACTTTTACAGTATCGATAGAATGTTTTATATCTATTTCAACCATGTCATCGTTTTGCTCATAAAACATAACATCTTCAACTTCACATTGCTCTCCGTTCCCGGAAAGAATAAAATCTCCTTTTTGGACATTCTTAATCTGCTTAATTTCTTTTCCGGTAAAAACATATGTTTCTGGATCAAAACACTGATTTACGGCTACTAGCGTATCGTTAAATATTTTTAGCCAAGGAACAAGACCTTGAGATTTACCATTTGTACCAGCTATAAAAGAAGATGAACCTCGTATGGGAGTCCAATCAACTCCAAGTCCTCCAGCAAATTTAGATAGCTTAGCTTGATTATGAATAGTCCCAAAAATACCATCAATAGAATCGTCAACGGTTGAAAGATAGCAAGAGCTTAATTGAGGATGGTTTGTACCACTGTTAAAAAGCGTTGGAGTTCCATTAATAAATAAATTTTCAGAAAGCAAGTTGTAAAACTCTATAGCTTTATCATCCTTATTCTCTTCATTAATAGCAAGCCCCATAGCTACTCTCATCCAGAAGCCCTGTGGAGTTTCCATTCTTCTACCATTTATATGGAGTAGATATCTGTCATACACTGTTTGTATGCCAAGATATTTCCAAATATCATCCCTCTTAGGAACTAGTGATTTTGCTATCTTATTTAAATCAAAGTCTGTTAACATTCTCTTATCGATACGGCCTGCTTTTTGTAATTCTTTTAAATTTGTTACAAAAGACTTATGGTACTGCATACCGAAAACATCGGAATCGACTCCTTCACCGAAAACTTCTTTATATATTGTATTAAGCAATAATCTAGCAGCAACAATAGAATATCCTGGATCCTTTTCTATTTTGCTTCTTGCAGACATAATAAGAGCTTTATCTATCTCATTTGTTGTTATTTTATTAAATAACTGTACTTGTGCATCAAGTATAACCTCGCTTGCAGAAACATCAAGTATACCTTGACATGCTCTTACTACACACTTATTTATCTTATCTAAGTTTAATTTTTCTAATCTACCATTACGTTTTTTTACAAAGAATTCAGACATACTATCTCCTTTTGACTGTTTAATCTATCTAACCTAATTCTCGTTGATGCTATAAGTTCCTTCCCTTTTATTAATTTAAAAAATATCATATATACTCACTATTTTAATAATAACGCAAGAAATAGGCATATAGTCAACATATATATTATACAATATGCTGTCACAAGCAAATTACTTATCTGATTTTAAAAGACGTTTTATAAAAAACTCTCTTGAGAAAGTACTTGATTCTCCGATATCTTTCAAAACAGAATCTAATGTAAAATGTTTATCGAAGTGAGAACTAGGACAGCAATTATAAATCGTTCTTCCCATTCTTTCACACTTTGATATCCACTCTAAGCCTTTAGAGCAATTTCGCAGAGTATGTGGTTTATGCGATGCATTTTTACCATAGAAATCAGTCTTCCCATCATGGTATTTACAGGACATTCCTAGTAAGACAATAGGGTTACATCCTAATATCCATGCTAACTGAAAAGCCAAGGGGCCAGTACTACCTCTTCCGTGAAGCACCTCGGCAGAATCTGGTATTGCAAAAGAATTTCCTGAAATTCTAAAGTGTAAAAATCTACCTTGTATATCAGCAGAATCTCTACAAAATTTGATTGCTTCTGTTTTGACAATTTTACTCTTCTCTGTATACCAGAGTTCAGAATCTTGCCACATTAAGATAGTTGGATCAAGTACGTAGAAAGCTCTATTTATTCCAATAGTAAAATGATTTTTTAATAACCTTAAATCCTTCTGAGGCAAATATGGGCAATTACCAAGTATAAAGGCTGGAACGTCCACAAGAGTGTTCGTCCAGCCTTTAATTGACCTTTGGTATCCTACTTTTTGACTTTTAATCCTCTTTCGAATCATATTCATTTGACCAGACATTAGCAAATCGCTCTTGCTCCTTAGTCGTCAAGAATGCTTTCCAATCTTCCGGAGGGTTACGAACCACTGAGGCAAATAATGGACTCCATGATGGCCTAAAAGGATCCCGAAAAAGCTTTAACCCAGCTTCGTCAGGAGTTTTATCGCTTTTTCTTCTATTTACATCAGGATGAGAAGTAACTACATTTTCCCAAACATTCTTACCGCCTCTAGACTTAGGAACAACATGGTCAATAGTTGCAAAGCTTGCTTTTAGCTTAACACCCGTATATTGGCAAATAAAACCATCACGAATCATAACATTTTTACGAGTTAATTTAACTTCCATTTTAGGAATCTTTTCATATTCAGAAAGAACAACTATTTTTGGAAGTTTAACCTTCTTCTGATGATTAGCCATGATATATTTTTCATCATCTTTAACTTCAAATTCCAACCATTCTTCTATGTTATAAAGAACGTATTCATGAAGAATTTTTGCATTCTCGCAAAATACCTTAGTTATAGCATCTCGAACGGTTTCTATACGAACCGCCTTCCAATGCTTGTTAAGAATTAAAACAGGTTTTTGTAAAGAAGACATAAAACACATCCATTCAGGAAATTAATCTTTCTACTTCGTTAATAAAACTCTTATTAACATCTACAACGCTTATATCTATGCTAACATGATATTGTCTTATAAGAGAAACCATATTAGAAGCAACCGATCTGTAATCTAATCTTTCCATACCTGTTCCTAATGACGAAAATGCTATTGAAGACAATTTTACACTTATTGCAGATTCTAAAATAGCTTTCATAGATTTATTTATAAAATACAAACTACTAAATTCTCCAGGATACTTAGACAAGACTGCATGATATATAGATATAAATCCAAATTTCTGCAATCCACAGGAGTGGGTCACAAAAAATGATCCTGCCTCAAATGGCTTTCCATTTTGAACTACAACCGCTTTTGATGACTGTTCTATAGACTTTCCGCCAAGAAGATCGTCACACAAAAAGGAAGCCAAACTTTTGCTACCTATTATAGCGCAACCGTTAGATGGTATAACTAACGATTTGCACTTAGATTCTAAAATATTCCCATGCTTGATTTTATACATATAACGAATTACTCAGGTTTTCCGGAGAAGGATTCTTCTCTCTCACTTTTTGGGATAAGCCGCTTTAGTTCTTCAAAATATTCGGGATTACGCTTAATCTTATCTTTTAATCTTGGAAGAATAGATTTATGCATTTGACTAATTCTTGATTCCGATAAATTAATCTTTCTTGATACCTTGTCCATTGTTAATCCTTTATAATAGTAAAGCCAAATTATCTTTCTTTCTAAAGAAGAAAATCCATTACCTGTAAGTTTATTAAAAAATTCTTTTTTTATAATATTATCATCAGGCATATCAGAATCATCCTTTAGAATATAATTATAATCCTCTTTGAAATCCTCTTGTCCTGTTTCAAGACCTGTTTCTAAACTTGCGTAAATAGATGGAGAATACTTTCTAAAATGTTTATGATAATAGGATTCATCTATTCCTAAACTCTCACATACATCTGTATCCTGAACCTTATAGCCCTTCTCATGTTGAACTTTTTGCTTACCTTTTTCGAATTTATCACTTATTATTCTTACGCTTCTAGGAATATTATCATCCCTTCTTAATCCATCAATCATAGAGCCATTTATCCTTGTACTAGCATAAGATTCAAATTTCACTCCTATAGAAACATCATACCCATCTATTGCCCTATACAGTCCATCAACCCCGTAGCTTGCCAAAATCTCAGGTTCTACTTTCCAATTTAATTTCTTAGATAATTTGTATGATATTTTCTGGACAAAAGGAAAATAATACTCTATTAATGGATTTTTATTTTCCTTAGTTCTATTTTTTAAAAATGATGCCCATAAATCTTCTATTTTTTCTTTCATACAGGTCTCCATAGGATTGTAAAACTAAATGATAAGCAAAACATTAATGTTATCGGATATAAGTTGATATTGAATTAACTCCGGAATTTTTAATTAAAAGGTTATAGGGATATGGATCAGATTATAAAAAGCGTCTTAGATGATGATATGTATAAAGTAACGATGCAAAATGCTGTCGTTGCTCAATACCCAAATGCTATCGCTAGATACCAGTTTATAAATAGGGGAAAAACTAAATTTCCACAAGGATTTGCATCCCTGCTAAGAGAGCAGGTTGATCTTTGTAACAACCTAAGCATGACAATGGATGAAAAGGAATTTATTTCCAGGAAATGCTATTTCTTACATCCACCTTTTATTGATTTTCTTTATGGATTTAAATTTAATCCAAGTGAAGTATCTATATTTCAAGTTGATGATGACCTTGAGATATCTATTGAAGGACCGTGGTACAGTGCTATAAGATGGGAAGTTGTTCTTATGGCTATGATAAGTGAATTATATTTTAAGGTATCTAAAAATATTATTCTTACAGCACCAAATCTTCTAGATACGCCTACTCAGGTAGAAGAGAATGCTATATTAAAATTAACAAAATTAAAAGATGCAAACATTAAATACGCAGACTTTGGAACAAGAAGAAGATTCTCTTATAATGTTCAAAACAAAGTTGTTGAAACATTTAAGAAGTATGGAGGAAATCTCTTTTCCGGAACATCAAATATTCATTTAGCAATGATAAATGATATTACTCCCATAGGAACACAAGCTCATGAATGGTTTAGCTTTCACGGAGCTAAGTATGGCTTTAAGATGGCTAATACATCTGCTATGGGAAAATGGGTAGACACGTATCATGGGAATTTAGGAATAGTCTTACCTGATACTTTTGGAACATCTAATTTCTGGAAGTCTTTTGACTCATTTTACGCCAGACTATTTGATGGCGTTAGACACGATAGCGGAGACCCTATTAAGTTTGGGGAAAATACGATAAGCCACTATAATAATCTAAGAATAGATCCAAGAGGAAAAACCATAGTGTTTTCTGATGGTATAACTACAGATGAAGCCGTTAGAATTCAAAAATATTTTAAAGATAGAATAAAAATATCATTTGGTATTGGAACACACTTTACAAATGATGTTGGAGCCTTACCGTTAAATATGGTTATAAAAATGATTCAATGTAAACCAGATAAAAACTCAGACTGGCTGCATACAATCAAGCTATCAGATGTTCAAGGAAAACATACTGGCGATCCAGAAACCGTTGCTCTTTGTAAAAAAACCCTATTGGTATAATTATGAACAATCCAGAAGAAAACATACTCTTATGCGTTAGAGTTGAAGATTTAAAAGATCCAAAAACATCTTGCGTAAAAACAACTTGTGAATTTTGCAAGCAAGATGTATGGGTAGACCAGAATTCTTTAGACAAAGCATCTGAAAACGAATTACCAGTAAAAATATGCTGTAATAAATGCTTACTCGAAGGATGTATTACAGCTGATGAAATTTTTAATATAGAAAATAGAGAAGATATTCTAAAATCAATATCATATATCTCTAAGAATCTAAGGAGTAAATGGAAATGAAAATAACATTATCTCAAATGAATGTTGTACCTGGAAATATTAAAAAGAATATTAATAATATGCTTGCGTCTATAGCAGAAGCTAAAGAAAAAGAATCAGATGTAATTGCATTTCCAGAAATGTGTATTGGCGGATATATGCTAGGAGATTATTATAGAGATAGGGAAACAATAGATGAAATAGTGTCTGCTCATGATATTATCAAGGAAGCAAGTGATAATATAACTATAATTTTTGGAAGTGTTCTTCCGGATTATAAGAATAAAAATAACGATGGAAGATTTAGATTATATAATGCTATATACGTATATAGGGATAAAGATATTGTTAATAGATCTTTCAGCAGCTTTCTTGTAAAAAGCAATCTTCCAAATTATAGAATATTTGATGATAAAAGATATTTTTCCAATACTGTAGATTTTTCTAATTCTATTGGATCAAATAAAATAGAAGATTTTTTCCATCCAATTCTAATTAAAGAAAAACAAACTGACAATTCATTTAGAGACATTCCTGTTGGAATAGAACTATGTGAAGATTTGTGGTGTTCAGATTACGAGTTTGCATTAGAATCATTAAATCCAACTTGTTACTTTATAAAAAACGGGGCTCAATTTATTATTAATCTATCCGCAAGCCCCTGGACATGCGGTAAAAATGAAGCAAGAGATAGAAGAGTAAAAGAGGTAAGAGATGATTGTAAAAAAAGATTGGGATACGTATCTAAATTTGTTCCATTCTTTTATGTGAATTGTGTTGGCGTACAGAATAACGGTAAAAATATAATAACATTTGACGGAGGCTCTACTGTTTATAATAACAATGGAGATACTGTAGTATTTGCTAATCAAGAAGGTCTTCCAGAAGATCTGCTTTTCGATACAAATAGTATACAAGATAGTAAACCAAGAAAAAATATAGAAAAAATAGAACAGAAATTTTTAGCAATAGTACATGGGCTAATAGGATTTAAAACTATTAATGGATTAAATGATTTTCCAACGGTAGTAATAGGAATAAGCGGAGGAATAGACTCTGCTGTTGTTGCAGCACTATGCGTATACGCCTTTGGTAAAAACAAAGTTATTGGCGTTAATATGCCATCAAAATACAATTCTGAAAAAACAAGAAATGCAGCTAAGGAATTAGCAGATAATTTAGGCATAGAGTATTTAGTAATTCCAATAGAAGATATAAATGAGGAAACCAAGAAAACATTAAAAAATTATTCTGGTCAAAAAATTACGCCTTTAGCTGATGAAAATATACAAGCAAAAATAAGAGCAACATCTATATTATCCAACCTCGCACAGTGTATTTCTGAAGAAAGGAATACACCAGTTATATTTACAAACAATGGTAATAAAATAGAAATAGCCCTTGGGTATGCAACTTTGTACGGAGACTGGGGAGGAGCTATATCTCCAATCGGAGATCTAACAAAACAAGAGGTATATGAGATGGCAAAGTATTTAGGAAAAATAATTCCTAATGAAATGCTTCCTGATGATAAATTTGAATTCACAGAAGATAAAATAGCTCCTAGTGCTGAGCTTAAATATAATCAATTAGATCCTATATTAATAGGATATCACTGTGCTATTATAAACTCATGGATGAATTATAATAAAAAATCACCATCTGACTTTTTAAGATGGTGGCTAGAAGGAACACTTGCTAAAAATCTAAATATAGATCCTTATCTTATTACTAAATATAAGATGGATATTGCTGAAAATTTTGTACAAGACTTAAAATGGGTATTTACTAAATTCAGACAAGCAGCATATAAAAGAGTTCAAAGCCCTCCAATTATTATTACATCCAAAACGGCATTCGGATACGACTGGAGAGAACCTATACTCCCTCCTTTCGAATTCTCCAATGAGGCAAACTCTTTAATTAAAGAAATACTACTTAAAAAGGTTATGAAAAATGAATAAAGATAAACCACATGACGAATCTCAGGAACTCCTTAAAACCATTTTTAATGTTCCATTTACATTTTCTTCAAATTGCAGAAGTGGATTAGTATCTTTTATACCAGGAAAAAAATGTAATTGCGAAAGATGCAGAAAAACAAGAGGAGAAGATGTTACGGAAGAAAGTAAGAAATTGGCAGGAGAGCAAGCAGTAAAAGCAGATAACGATCACCGACTGTACAGACTGGTACATTCGTATTTAACTGATATTTACCATAATAGCAGGTATAAGCCAGATGATACCAAATTTAAAGATGAGATATTAGATATAATTGACGAAATAAACAATGAAAAATTTTTAGGAAATTTTAATAAATGGATATCCCATCAGCGAGAAGTAGATAGAAATACTTTCTAAAACACAACTTTACTTTTTTCTTGAACCTGATATTGTTTCTTCCCACATATTTTTCATTCTTAATCTAACTCCTTGAACTACTTTTTCAGTAGATGAACTTTGCATCTGAAATGCTAATCCTGGAACAGCACCGTCTCCAAATATTTTCTTTCTTTCTTCGGTAGGTAACTGCTGCTTTGCTGCCTCTACAGTCTGCACTACTTCTTTTATAGCCTTGTCTTTTATAAACATCTTGTAAATCAGCATTGCCACGGTAAGACCTATCAGGATAATACCAGCAATTGCTATATAGTCAAAATAAGCGTTAACTGTAATAGCAACAATCATAATAGTAAGTGATGAAGCTCCTAACGCCATGCCGGTATAAGGACTCCCAAAGATGCCCAATGGAACTGACAATCCTACTCCCATAACACATATTACTATTAACCATCTTATCATTTTTGATGTAGCATCCTGCTCTCTTAATATAGCTTCATCTCTTTCCTTCTCTACTTTTATTTTATCATTAAGTATATTTTGAGCTTGTTTTTCTATTTCTTTAATTTTACTAGCAATAGATATTAAATCAGACTGAGACTTAGATAACAATACTCTTGCTATTTCCAACTCTCCAGCCTGACCTTTTATAATACCAGCACTCTTATATATATTTTCGAGAGGATCATGTACTTTTGCTTTAACGTCTTCGGGAATAGAACTTCTAATATTTATAACATTCCCTTCTATACTGTTAGCCTCTTTTTTTATAATATCACCTGAATTTTTTACTTTGTTATTAGCATCTGTGATATCCTTAGAAACTATATTTATTCCATCCGATGCACTGTTATCAAAAGCGTTAGGTAATTTTCCATTAATAGAACATGATACTAATAGTGTTGTAGTTATAAATAATAACCACAAGAATAGAAATGTGTTTTTTGAAATCATAGACAATACTCCTGTACTATGATTTTAATATATTAAACAATAAATCCTTCTTAATAAGAATCCATAATATACCTATCTTCAAAGAATGATTTGTCTACTTTTTCTGTTAAGACGTTTCTGAGTATTTTATTTTCTATATTATTTATACTGTCTGTTTTTATGTAAACAAGTTCAACTGGTATGTTATTATATTTATGATACTTTTTAATTACGTTAGTTACATTAAAATTAAATACTTTAGAATAAAATTCAGAGCATAAGGGATTAATCCCCATAACAATTGTTGATACGCTATTATGTAATGCATAAGATAAGGAATATCTTATAAAATCTATCATATCCCTAGATAGAGAATTTAAATCAGCCTTGCCACGAACACTAGCAAACATAGATATGTCCATGATCTTACCATCTTTTTTAAGATCATTCATTATATCTGGAAAAATATCATCTAAGCCACTTCCTTTGCCGTTGTCTATAGTACATGTCATAGTTGAAATACAGATATGGTAAATACTACTAAATAAAACAAGAGAATTTTCATTTATAACGAGAGGGGATACCATTCTATTTTTATTAGGATTAACAAATCCAAAAGATAGATATTCTCTATAAACTAATCTCCAAGCAGATGTCACTTCATCAAGTGTCTTGGCAGTTTGTAATTTCCAAGCATCATTTTGCTTTCCATTCATCATTTGTTCCAAAAAATATTATACACTATATTCCATCTTCTGTTTTTTCCTCCACTACCTCTCTATCTAACGTATTTAGAACCTGGATAACTGTCCAGATGATTCCTGTAGATATAAGCCCCGTTAGTGGCCATAAAAACATATTGTCTACAAAGAAATACATACTCAATTCTGAAACCAATGATGCCCAGAATGAAAAACAAACCATACAATCAAAAACAGATACTGATCTTATATCAATAAGAGTAAGAAAATTTACTATTGGTTGCTTTATAATATTTATAGGATACTCATCTCCCTTTTCTACAATAAGAACAGTCAATCCGTACGTTATAAGAAACGAAATTAAAATATGAGTTATCATCTTTTTTTCTTAGCCTTTCCTGTAACCATTTCCCATTTTGATCTTTTTTCTCTAGGAGGGTGATCTTTCGCCCACTTCATCTTAGCATACTTATTCATAGTAAGTAGTAACCTGGTTGTTTCTTCTTCTTCATCTGTCAAAGGATGTAGATCAAACCATCCCCACTCTTTTAGATTGTTATATATAGAAAGTGCTTCTCCTTCAATTTTATATTCAGAATTTACAGAAAGAGATATACTGTGAAGAATCTTCTCCGCCCAGTCTGATGCTAATTTTTGTATAGACTTATCAATCATAAATTACACTCCTAAATATAATCGTCAAGAATCAAAAAAGATATTTCTGTCGATATAAAAAATATGTCATGCGGATGTAAAAAAAATAAAAATACTACAAACATAAATCAACAGGGTCAGCTCGCTATTAGCACAGTTCATACAAGAAGAGATTCATGCAGATCATGCGTATTTGCAACCAAAAATCCTCATGCAAGATACAAGTCTACAAATGGATTAACCACATCTAGTGTTTGTAAAAAAGTAAACAAACTTGTAAATAGTATAACAAGAGATCCTTTATTTGCATGTCCTTTGAAAAAATTCAATGCTGTAACAAAATAATAGCAGATGAGTTTATTCATCTGCTATCTGTAATTATATTTTACCATTCAGTTGTTTTTCAATCTCTTCAATTTCCTTAGAAGCCAATATAGCCTTTTCTTTAGAATCTGGATACCTGGCAAGATAGTATGCTCTTTCTATTTCACATCTGTATTTCCATAATCCACTAATAGATGGTTCAGTCCTTGGGCCTATCACTACAGAACCTATCTTCTGCCCATTTGTATTTCTAATCCATTTTCTAATAACTCTATTCTGAGGCTCCTTACGATGCCATCTATCCCTTGCTGCAACAGCACGAACATCCTGAAAGCAGCGTAAATTCAACTCTTTGAAAAACTTATACTTTTCAAAGTCGCAGGGAACAAATCCCCACTTAGTCTGATGCAATTGATCCTGTAACATAACATACTCCTTAAAAAAAGTGATATCTCATCCACAACATGTAGATGTAATTTCCTGTGTTTTGAATAATTGAAGATTACGAAATGCCTTACGATCATCTCCTCGAATAATACCTGTACAGATAGCCGTAAGCTCATTATTACGGTCAGGCTCACGCCATTCTTTAATTGCAAATCCTAAAGACTGCAATTTAGATGACCAATGCAATAACTTACTCTCATTGCTTACAGCGCAAAGAACCAGATGAGGATGATCTTCCTATGGAGGAATTAGATATCTTGATGCTTCAATTGCAGCATGTGCTGACTGAACAGCAGCTACAGAAATGGGTAAATCTCTTCTTGTAATTACATACGTATACGGTGTATTGTCCTAAGCCATGATTGTTTTTCCTTGTGATATATTTTTTTCCAATCCTTCTATTACAAATAGAAGTTCTGCTTCCAAATCTTCATCTAAGCCATTAAGAACATCTAATAGCAACCTTGATTCATAGGCATATATTGCTGAAAATTCTTTTTCTGATTTAGATAGTACGAAATAATCTCTTAAAAGTTCTGATATATTATCTATTCTATCGAAAAACTTTATAATCCTTGCCTCTTTACTAATTTTAACAATATGATCCCTATCCATCCTTTTTCTTTCAGATCTTGATAACGAACTATTCTTGGAAGGATTCGTTAACTCTAAAACAATATTAGCAGCATTTTTTCCAATTACGAGAGATAATTCTTCATAATTTATCCTAGTATCTTCCAGTATATCATGACAAAAAGCAGCCGCAATCATATCTTCTGTAGAAAATTTATGAACAGCTACTCTTCCTGCCACCCTCCCAACATGAGATACGTACGGCAACCCGCTAAATTTCCTAACCTGCTCGGAATGAGCATATCTTGCTAATTCAGCGGATTTTAATATCTTACTCATAATCATATCCTTTTAAAACACCTGGAGGGATTCGAACCCTCACTCTAGTTTTTAGAAAACCGTACTCTACCAATTGAGTTACAGGTGCATACTCTTATAACCAATTATCTTGAAATTCCGGATAAGAATATAATCCTCAATATAGCAAAGACTTAGCAAGATTATTTCTTAACATCATATCATTAAGACATTCGTAATATTTATTCTTTTCATTTAATACCCAAATAATTCCCAAATATCTACCATACTTTTCAGTTTTATCTTTTACAGTTTGAATATAAATTTCTTTTGATGATATTTTTCTATAAACGTAATTCTTACTTCTCCTAGCTTCTGCCTTTTCTTTATCGCTTAATCTACTACCATTTAATTCTGGAGCATTTATTCCATAAAATCTAATTTTTGTTTTCTTATAGATATCCATACCTAAATCTATAGCTACAGTAATAGTATCTCCATCATACACATCTAAAACATGAGCCTTATAAGTGTAAAGATTATTTTTTATCTCTTCTAAGCTAATTTTTCTAACGATTAATTTTTCTGAGTTTGCCATTGTAAAATTTATTAAACCTTTTTTTTATACATTTATCTAAGAAATATAAATACATAGTATATATAGAAAATACTATTGTAATTGGAAATAAGATTATAAATAACACAATTATATTACATAAAAAAATTCTTGAGATAATAAAGTTACCATCCCAGTAATCCATTATAGTTAAATATAATTTAAGCATTTTGCTTCTTTCTTCTCATAATCTTTCTTTCCTTATTTCTTTCCTGTATCTTTAAAACAACCTTGGATATAATACCCGTTGGGTCTTTATCTGTTATCTTTCTAATTACTGATATATATGATTTAACTTCGTTATCAACTGCTTTGTCAATTAAGTCAACTATCTCTTGTTCTGGTTCTTTTTCTAATGGTTTTATAATTAATTCTTTTTTATCCTCATCTATCTTATTTAGTTTATTTTGTAATTTTTCATTCTCTCTAGATAATATAAAAAAAGCATCTCTTGATAATTCTTTCTCTTTTTTTGTAGAATCTATATATTCGGAAATTCCTAAAACCATAGAGTTTACATTTTCTAATTTTATTTTTTTTATATTTATATACTCAAAAATATTATTAGAAATAACCTTTGGATGCCTGCTTCTCCATATTCCACCATTAATAGATAATCCAAACCACTTTACACCCTTGGGTGTAATATCTATCTTAGACAAAACTATAGCAATAGAACCATCAGATGATGCGCATACTTTTCCAATATAAGGATCTTTTTCGGAAAACATATTACTTCCAATATTAAGAAATGACTTTCCATTCCTTTAAATTTAATAAAAATCTGACGTAAAGCCTTCCCTGACTCCAAGTATCTTCATTTCATTAAAAAAATTATCTTCATACTCTTCAAAACCAGAAACAGGACTCATAGCATCTTTTAATAAAACAATCTTTGAAATAGCATTAGGTCTATGCTTAACAATGCTTCTTACAGTTTCTGAAACACAATGAGAACTAGCCTCTCCTGCTATAAGAGTATTATCTGAATTTTCTATTCTATCAAGAGCAGATTTATTAGGAAGAGTCTCAGGATTATCATCATTAGGCTCTATTGCCTCTATCGCACTAAACCATTCGGAATACGGATACAAGCCCTTAATTATCTTAAAAGCCATATCTTTTTTCTCTGTTTCCCAATTTGATATTGCGTAATCTATAGACTCATGTATATTAGAACCCCATGATCCAACAAGACAATGATAAGGCCAAATACAATGAGGCTTATCTAACTCTTTAAGATAATTTAAAGATATATCTAATAATTCCTTTTTAGAAGGAACCCAGTGTCCATCTAAGACCTCGCTTGGATCAATAATTGTGAATGGGTTAGGATGATTACCATTTCTTCCAACCCAGTATAAGGGATGCGATATATTAAACCTATGATGGTTATCAAGGGATAAAGTTATACTAGATATATCTTTTACTCTATTATTAATCAATAAAGATAAACGATTCATATCGTTAATAGCCCCTTTAACCATTAATGATCCCTTTTCATCAATAAAATCGTTCTGAGGATCAATTATTAGTATGTTAATTTTTTCAGCCATTTTGTAACCTTTCTACTATGATAGAAGAACTTGATGCTATTCCGGAGTTATAATTCAGAACAGTCATCTTCAACCTTTTCTTCAACATCGATAGTGCTACATATATATTTAATCTTTTTATCAATATTAATAACACCATATTTGTATGACATAAATAATTTTCCTATATCAGAAATACTAGAATTTATATATTTAGCATCTTTATTAATACTTATTTTATTAAAAAATAATTCTGCTCTTCTTGTTATTATTCTTATGTTTCTTATATTATTATATAACTCTTTTATAGAATCTTCAAGAATGATACTATCAATAATACTCTTTATATCTTCTGTTTGAAAAAAGTCTATTACTGATTTATAAAATAAGTAGCTTTCTTCCATGTGTTTCAATAATCTCTTGATATTTGAAATTCCTTTTTCTCTATCTTCTTTTTTAAGATACTTAGCCATTTTTATCTCCATTTAAAATCGAATTAAAATCATCAAGTATAGCAGAAGCTAAAGATGATATTTCATCTTGTATTTTTAATTTTACTTTTTTACTAGTAGCGGTTGTCAATGACGGACTGCTGTAAAATTTTATAATTTGAGATATATCATCTTCTGTTAAAAAGAACATATATACATTTTTAATATTACTTATTAGAATATCTATATATTTTTTTTCAAGTATTTCTACATGGCTAATTGTCATATCTCTATATCTATTTTTCATATCTATAAGTACTGATGCAAGCCAATTTCTACAATCCTCATCTACACCTGATACCTTAAACATATTGTCTATTAGCATAGATTTTTTAGATTTTTTAATCATGGCATTATTATACCACTATTTGTTTTCCTAGATGATCTAGAATTAGCAACTGCTGACAATTCTCCAGGTGTTGCTTCAACAAGAGAAGAACGCCTCTCTGCATCCTGTAATTCTTTAACTTTTGCAGAGAAGAATTCATCAAACTTACCAAAAGCATCTTCCACATCACTAGCTACAATTGGAAATGACAGTCTTTGAGGTATAACTTGCCCAGAAGGATTTTGTATAAGTATTGTAGTGTTTCCGATATATGTTTTCTCTATATCAGGATCAGGAAGATCACCTAAAGATTTTAGGTCATCATCGGAAATGGTCAATCTGCATTCTCCAACCCTAACGCATTCGTTTACGGTTTTAGATTCACCAGCAAAATCTAAAACATATGTGTTTACTTTTCTGATAGCAAATTTTTGATTATTCATGGGTATTCCTTATAAATTGAAATTACAAGGAACAATATAACCTATCTAATAATCACCCATCAAATTCAATATCCCTATCTGCTTCTTTTTCACTACTATTAATATCTTCAATTATTCTTCTTGCTTTCTCACCAAGTGTCATGACATAATTCCATTTTTCTTTATATTTCAAACTATCCTCATAAGCACTTTCTGCTTTATTCTTTATTGTAGTAAAATCTAAAAGATCAGATGTGATGATAATTTTTTCCGTACTTCTAAGAAGTATTTTTGCATCTCTAATAACTTCTTCTAAATCAGATATTATGTCCTGAAATTCTATCATATCTAATATGACTTTTTTTTTCCTAAATGAAAATATAAATGTATGACTGCATGATATAATCTGCCTAAATATTTTATTTCTTTCATCTACCCAAATTTTTAACTCATTTAGATTTTTAACATTGTATATTAGTGTCATCTCTTTGGTCCTAAATTACTTGTCTAATTTGATTTCGACAAAAAGTAACTTATACCTTTGAGATGTTTTTAAATATTATTTTATGTTTCTTTTTTTACTATCATTTTCCCGCTAAAAACAAGAAGCTCATTAGTTTCTATTTTGATAGAATTTTCAGATGGCTTATATTTTTTTTCCAATTTTATATACTTTTCACCTCGATATGAAAAATATGATCCAGGTTTAATTTCTGAGAATCTTACAACGTTTTCTATTGTGCTTTTATCCATAAATCAAATTCATTCTCAAATGCATCTAAAATTTTATTAAGAACAATCGTTATTCTTTCAAATAGGATTTTTGTAAGAGAGTAATTGCCGGAGAATTAATGAGACTCGTGATATATACTAACTTCAGTACTACCCTTGTGAGCAGCCAATCTTCCTGAAATGATTTTCTTTTCCCAACCTTTTGATTTTATCAAATCCCATATAAGATTTGCATTATAATAATTAGCAGAAAGAAGATTATCCCTTATATCACAAAGCCTATCTAAAATAATATCTGATTCTTTTTTTTCCATAAACGGAAGACTAAGGACTCGAACCTTATGGCTTTTAGACCACCACTCGTTTTCCAAACGAGGCCGCTGTGCCCAGTCGGTTAATCTTCCAAAGCGGTAGGTGCCGGAGTCGAACCGACAAAGCCCTTTCAGGCTTGCTCGATTTCAAATCGAGGAGGCTTGCCAATGCCCAAACCTACCAAATCTTTTCAGCCAAAAATTAAAGTCAAATCACCATCAGCAGGAACCGTAACGGCCTTAAGAACAACTGTTCCAGAAATTACACCATCAATACATGTTAAGTCACTAGTTACGTTCTTAGCGTATTGTGGGACAGTAATTGAACCAGGATATAATGGATCTCCATAGAAATTTAAGGAGCTGATAACGCTGTTTCTGAAAGCTTCCATTCCCAATATCTCACTCCTGCTACAAGGAAATACATATAAGTAGAGCCTAAAGGAACTCCACCAAATCTTGGCTCTGCTTGTGAAGCAGATCCATTAATCTGATCAATATTTGCTGCTGTTGTCCAATCTGAAGTAGGAACACCTAAATTATCAGTCCGTCATTGTTAATATCTGATATTGCTAAATACCACTTATTACCTATTTGATAAATATCTCTTCTTCGCATTCTATAAAATCTTCTGATACAAAAGATACAGATATTATATTGTTATTAACAGCATCGCTTTTTGTTTTTATATAAGAATTTGCAAACACACTATTCATTATTAACCTTATTGAATATCACAATCTGCTTATAAAACAAAAAATTCTTTCTATAATTGTTGGCTTATAGTCTCTTATATATCTATAATATAAGTCGTCTAATTCCTTTGTTTTATCCATAATGCTATACCATTCATATTTTGATAATCCACATGGATACCTTTTCATAAAAATCCTTTCAACGGAAACGGCGAGATTCGAACTCGCGGGCGGGATTCCCGCCTCCTGTTTTCGAAACAAGTACCTTAAGCCACTCAGTCACGTTTCCAATTACAGTTGCGACTTAATTGGTATTATGACGGTTCCCGCTCGGCTCATGGCCGGGTCTGATGATAGCCTAGATGCAGTCTTAACTATCCTATTGCTCATTTAGAACAAACTCAGAGTACGCCCTTTTGTCATAATTTCTAGCTTTACCATATTCCTGCACTCAGCCAGTTAAGGCATCGCAACTGTAAACGGAAGTGACAGGATTCGAACCTGTGGGGCTATCAATTTAACCCGCAAGTTTAGCAAACTTGAGCCATAAGCCGCTCGGCCACACTTCCAAATTTCATTCTATTGACTTACCATAAAGATAAAGATTAATGTTTACAATCCTTTATCTTATCAAAGCTGCGAATAGGAGTCGAACCTATCTAAATCAATACACGGGAGTCCACATGTATGACGACAATCACCAGTCTCAGACGTAGCAGACTCAATCGATTTGACTGGCAACCTGTCAACGCTTCCGCAGCGTTTGCCGCAGCATACTATAATATCCTTAGCAGGATTCGAACCTGCAATAACCTTTCGGTTGCCACTACCTTAAAGTGGTGCGTCTGCCAATTCCGCCATAAGGACTTAAAAACATACGTAATGATATTCTATTTATGTGATATTTTTTACCCACTTATCACATGTTGAACAATAGTAACCTGAATCATTATTCCCAGAAGGATCTGGCTCGTATACAAAATTATGAGGACATCTATCTTTAACTTCTTTCTCTTCTAATGCAAACTTTTCCGACATTTTCTTCTTTTTTACATGAATTTCTATTAATCTTTTGGACACGGTTTTTAATGACAGGAGTTTGTTATTCATTTTATCAATTTTTCATACCAATATGAAATTAATCTATTTCAATAAATCCAAGGGGAATTAATCTATTTTTGACTATTTCCCAAACTTCTTCAAAAGACTTAGTAGAATCATACCATATAAGATGATATGATTCGGAAGCACCTATATCAATATTAAGTCCTGAGCCTTCAAAAGCTTCATTCATAATATCATTAACAGATTCATAATCACTGAGCATTCCCTCTGTCTCTGATTCTGGTCCGCAATAAAAGGCGCATTGCTCACCTTCTTGATAATTTCGACCTGCCGTATCACCTTTGAAAAATATAACTCTACCAGAAAGATATTGTTCTTTTTCTAAAGATTTTCCACCGTCTAGGATAATCATGGTTTTTCCTTTTTCTAAAGAATATTTGGTTAAACATGCCCTAAAGATAAGACATTATAAAATACTTCCGGAGAAAAATACCGCCAGCAGGATTCGAACCTGCACGAGTTTTTAGCTCACTGGATTTTAAATCCAGGTCGTCTACCAATTCCGGCATGGCGGCATATCATAAAAAATGCGGGTGAAGGGATTTGAACCCATACCTCTTTCGAGACCAGAACCTAAATCTGGCGCGGCTGCCAATTACGCCACACCCGCAATACTCTAAACCAATGTGCCGGATAGGACTCGAACCTATAATCGCCGTTAGGCAGCAGATTTACAGTCTGCCTGCTTATCCAGTTTGCATACCGACACAAAGAAAATACCGCCAGCAGGATTCGAACCTGCACGAGTTTTTAGCTCACTGGATTTTGAATCCAGGTCGTCTACCAATTCCGTCATAGCGGCATATTATAAAAGGGCAGTATGGGACTCGAACCCATGAAGGATTGCTCCACTCGTTTTGCAGACGAGCTCGTTAGCCGCTCCGACAACCGCCCTGTGATAAATGCGTTAATCTATTCACTTGTCAAAGACCAAAGAAAAAGCCCCATCATTTCTGACAGGGCTTTGATATTGCTAATTTGGATGCGTGATTCATCCTTGCAATGTCAAAGCCCTATTTGATAGACTCAAATAGAGGCAAGACAACGAAGATGATAAGTTCTGTTTCATAATGGTATTATACCGTCTTATCGTATCACTTCAAATGCTATCTTGAATAATCCTTCAAATTTTTTTCAAAATTCCACGATTTTGTGCGACAAGCCCAAAAACCGCTGTCAAGTATGTAACCGATTTTTTCTGAATTCCGGAGAAAGTTTGCTCGGAATTTCCAGCGACGTTCAAAACTCTGAAATTCCCATTAATTATCCACTCTGCTACTTTATCCACAGGATCAAGGCTTGTTATACATAAATCTAAAAATGGTCGCTCATAATAGGAAATTGCCTTTTTAGTGCATATTTCACCTGGAGAATAAAAGTTATGAGCAATTCTTAATGTAGCATCTCCATCTCTAACATTACAATAAGTTCTTAACTTATAATTCCAAGATTCATGTTCTTTCATACCAAATTCTATTTGCATATCTGGAAAATTACCGTCTAGCCTTCTAAAGCCCTTTGGCATCCAACCTCCAGTTTTTAATCCTGATGCTTTTCCAGCAATCAGTCCTGCAATATCAACACCTGTCTGTCCTCCTGATATAATGACTTCAAGCATTATGATATGATCCGTATTCATTAAAGTTACAAAACATTTTATATAAAAAACTCTTTTTAAGCCATTCTCCTCTTACAGTATTGTATATATTATCAGATTCCCTAGATGCTTCATCTTCTGTTACATTGAACCAACCTAATTTATTTTCAAATTTAATGAATTTAATACATGACGCAGGTAATGCTATAAAATTTACTGCATTTTGTTTATATGCTTTTTTGGCAAAATCAGCATACTTATCAAGTTTAGGATAACAATGAACTTTAAAAAAGCCATTATATATTACTACAAAACCACCGCATATCTCAATCTTGTCATAAGTAAAAATAGAATTAACATAATCTGTAGATGGAGATGGATCTGTATATAAAGATGAAGATATCATTGATATTTCTATACAATTATCTTCATCTTGAGGAACTATTATTAATTTATGTTTTATGTATGATTCTGTTTCCATTATATTCCTTGGTTATTCAAAATCTTTCAGAGGAAAAATACGGCTAGTTTTTGGTATGTAATTTTTATAAGAATATTCTGTTAAAAACCAATACCAATTTTTAGGCTTTTGTGGTATAACAATATTACCATATCCGTCAGTTATAATGAAAACAGCAGATGGATATTTGGATTTTTCTGACAATACTATATCTTGTATTCTTTGCTCGATAATATCAAATCTTGTTCCACCGAATCCGTATAGTTTTCCATCTTTCTCATTTACATCATAAGTCTTTGTATCAAAACAAAACAATCTTTTATTAAATCTTGAAGTAGGTAATGATTTTGCAGCATTCCAGAACCTATTTGCTAATCCAGAGCATGAGCCAGATGTATCTAAAAAGAAAAATACATCTATCTTACCTTGTTCTTCTTTTTCATCGACTTCCATCTCGCTTGGAAGTATAATATCTTGAGATAAGTTGGTCCATCTTCTACTTATTCTAAGCCATTGCTCTTTAGGCTCAAAATCTCTTGGCATAAATGGTTTTGACCAATTATGTATTATAGTCTCCCATTTTTTCTTTTTAGGGACAGCATTGGTATCCATAAAAACCCAAGATGTTCCTGCTATACTACCTGCTTCTTTTCCAGATTTTTTATCCTTATCTTCTAGTTGCTCTTTTATAAAATCCTTTATGCCATCTTTATCTTCTTTAGAAAGCTGCTCTCCAAGTCTTGATATAACAGTTGATGCCTCGTCATCCCCTATACCTGTAAATCCACTATGGTCATCAACAAGTAATGGTATTCCAATAGTTTCTGATGAAAAATCAATCTTATTATAATAGTATTCAAAAGATTTATTCTTCTCAATTGTTTTATCATTTGGATAAACGGTTTCTATCCAGCAGTATTTATTATCAGGATCTATTTCTTCCCTGCTAAATCCAAATTTATCAACTAATGAATGATTAATAACGACATCCATAGCTATATTAGCAGCCGTATGTTCCTGTTTAGTTGCCCCTAAAGATCTCTTACCATGCTCTAAAACCACATGTAAAGCTTCATGACAAATAATAAATAATCTTTTATTAGGAGTTAATGAATCCCAGAAGCCTTTATTAAAAATAAACCTAATCAACTTGCCAGTTTTTGGATCGAAAGAGACAGCAGCGGTTTCTATCTCTTCTGTAAAATATGGTTGACCCATTTCCCAGAAGCGATAAAAAACCGCATGATGTATTTCAAGCTGTCTGCTAATTTCGAAAAATTCATCTCTGTTCATATTATTTACTTAATTTGCAGATAGTATCTCTGTTTTTTGTTTTGAATTTGTAATTTTATTAATATAGTCATATATTTCAATAGGACTTATAGTTTTTCCCTCTCTTATATGTCTGCTTAGTTTTGAATACTTATTTCCAATTTCCTTAGATATATCATTATGATAAATATTATTAATAATTAAACATGAAAAAGCATGATTTAACATTTGGTATATTAAAGGGTAATCTCTATTAATCAAATTATCACTTGTATTCTCAATAATCATAGCTATAACATGAACGGCATAATTTGATGTATCAATATCCATATCTTTTGGAAAATTACTTTTCAATTCTTCATATATTTTATTTTTTTTGTAAGCAGACATTGACGCTTTAGATTCTCCTGCCAAACGAGACATAACATCATTTCCTGAATTAACCTCAGAATAATAAATAGGAATATTCTTAATAATAGGAAGTCCTATTCCTACTTCTATCATTTTATCTTTTATAGATCTTGCAAGTTTTTTATTAAGATTAGCCGTAACTATATTTTGTAATAATTCTAAATAAATGCTATTTTCTTTATTTTTTTCCAAATCAGTAAGTACATCCCATTTTAATCTAGTATCTGTTCCAAGTAATAACGAGACTCTCTCTTGAGGCATAATAGGTAAAAAGAATTTTCTATATTTTGATTTTCTTCTTATAGTATTTATTACATAATCTAAATTATTGCTAGAAGAAATCCATTTATCTATAACTTCCCTATTCGTTTCTTTCATTATATTTTCAAGCTGATCCTCGGCTGGTCCTATATGAATCATAGCCTTTAATCTTGATGGATTAGATATAGGAGGAAGAATATCAGATATATCTCCTCCATCTTTATACATAGACAGTGCATATTCTAATCTTCTAGGAGAAACAGCATTCTTTCCATCTTCTGTAAGTTCCTCCCACCATTGTATTGCAGGCTTTGCAACAGTATCACCATACTGACTAGTAAACCATTCTATGTCAGGTCTATATGGTATATCTACATGAACATGAAATCTATCCTTCTGAGCAGGATCCATCCTGTCCACATCGTATTCTTGAGTATCTCCATCTTTTGATTCAGGATTTACTGCGGCCCATACAATTTTTAACTTCGGGAATTCCCTGCCATTAATAGATTTAAATTGAATAAGTTCCAGAGTGGCATTCCTAACCTTTTTATGAGATCTATTATATTCATCTATAAATATTGCTTCTAATTCGTTTGGATTTATATTCTTTGGTAGAATTAATTCTATATGAGAACCATCAGGTGTATCTATCTTAACAGGAACGCCTACGAAATCTATAAACGGGTCCATTGTTGCCCCGGAGAAGTAGGCCCAATTTAGCCCAGCCTCATTAAAAGCCTCAATAACCCTCGCTGTCTTACCTACACCATGCTTGCCTTCAAATAAGACATTATAGTTTTTTTCAATCCAAAACAGTAATTTTTCTTTTGATACCATGTTATAAATTCCTGATTAAATACCCATTATACTTGTCCCATTCTCACAATAACCGGAGAATTTAAAAATAAAAAAGGGTGCTGCCCATGCAGCACCCGACGACTGGTTACACCTAATACTACATAGATTAAAAATCTACGCCAAAGCCTACTCTGCCGATTAGTTCAAAATCATCTCCGCCAGCATTAAGTGCTTGTGCTTCTGATCCTAAGAATAGGAAATTTACACCAAGAGCAACATGCCACTCGCCAAAACCTGTTCCAAGACATTTTAGAGGGATAATAGCCTCTGCACCTACCGACGTATAGGCATAACCATTAGAGCCGCTGCCATAGTAATCATCCAAGCTAAGACCGATAGCAATAGGAAGTGCTAATTCAACATTATTATCTAACACTAACCATGAAGGACGAACGCCAACCTCCATATAGATACCCTCATCGCCATCTTGAGCCTGTGAACCAGAGAATTCAAAGCCAAGAATAACGTAGGGTTGCAAACCTCTTGATAGAAGTTCAACATTACCCCATTGTCCAGCATCATCATATGATAAAATCAGATTAATTTCATGAACATCTTCACCTGAATTATTAGGAAGAGTATAACCCTTATACTCTATTCCGGCTGATAATCTATCTGTGACATTTACGCTGATACCTGTAAAAATATCAGCCTCTGCCCAGGATGCCAAACTAGATCCAGGATCTGCGCCTGTTTCGTTATCCTGAAAACTCATAGCTGTTCCTAGATAAACCGAAACATTTTCTGCAACCTTTAGAGTTAATGTGGCAGATGGCTGGAAGATAAGACCTTGATCTTCCGATACAATACCTCTTGTGACATTGTGGGTTGTAAAGCCAAAATTCAAGCTCAATGTTGCAACATCAGACAGATTGCCACCAGTCATAATTGTATCGTTTGACTTGATTACATCTGTCTTGGCTACATCTACATCTGTCTTGGCTACATCTACATCTGTCTTGGCTACATCTACATCTGTCTTGGCTACATCTGTCTTAACTGCCTCATCTGCATACGATGCAAATGATACAACTAAAACCATTAAAACCGCAAACAATTTCGAACACTTCATAACAAACTCCTGTTAGGGGAAACCAACCATCTTATATAACTCTTAACGCAAGAGTTACATCTTAACAAATTATCAGACACAATGCAAGTTGCATCTGAGATTTAGATTATTACTTTTAATTTCCGGAGAAAATTAATCAAGAACAATTGCAATTGCCACTATCGCAGTTATTATTGCAGTTATTATCGCAGCGTTTCTCACTCTTACAGCAAGATTTTTTCTGAATAACGACACCAAGAGCATTTGCTTCGATTTCTTTTTCAATTCTCAATCTAGATGCTTCGAAAAATTCATTTAATGCTTTGTTAACAGTATCTTTTGCTTTCATCTGGTTTTGAATTGCAACAGTTAGTTCTTTTTCTATTTGTGTTTTTTCCATAATAATTAAAATAAATCAATTTGTGGTTGTTTATTCCTTTCTTGTTCTATCCTATTATTCGCCACTTTAACCCATTTTTCCTCTAATTCTATTCCAATCCATTTTATCCTATGACCATAAAGCCTATTAAGTTTTTCTATACAAAATGCTGTTGTTCCTGATCCTAAATATGGGTCTAGTATATTACCCTCATATTTCCCATCTTTACCTTTAGGACAAAAAGCCTTTATTAAATCGATAGTTAAATCTTCTGGTTTTTGAGTAGGATGCTCAGTTCTTTCATTTTCAAAAACCTTACCTGATAAGGTTGGATATTCCCATACATCCCCTCTTTTTGCACCATCTGGGTTTGGATGCCACGCTCTTTTGTTACCATGAGTATCTTTTTTATATACAGGATTCTTAACCCTATCAGATCTATATGGAACTCTTATATCTTCCATATTGTATGTATAATTTTCTGTTTTACTAAACCATAAAAACGGGTCGTATTCTGTTACAGGCTCTTTTGTTTGCCTACTCATTCCATTTTTATAAAACCAGATCATTAATCTTCTGTATTGCCATCTCTTATACATTAGCATCTGCAAATGCCCTACATAACGATGAGTACAAAAACAAACAATACTTCCTACATTAGAAAGCAATCCGTCAATAAGTTCTATGCGTTTTTCTAAACCTTCAAGAAATTCTTCTAATGGCATCTTGTCTGTATCATTTCCAAAATCCTTACCTATATTATAAGGAGGGTCTGTTAGTACTAAATCAAATAGAACCTTATTATCTACTAATTCCTTAAGAACAGTAAGATTATCATCTGTATAGATTGTATTCCACTTTATGTCCATGATTCCGGTTTAGCCCTAGCGTATAAATTCCATATATTAAGATCAAGTTTAGATATAGATATATTTTGCATATCTGCTTCTCTAATAAATATCGACTCTAATTGTTTATATTTATTACCAGAAGGAGTTGATTTTGGAACTTTGTGACCTTTTTCTCCTAACCACTTTAGCACGTGACGGTCAAGGCATGCTACTCTGGAATTATCCCTAGAATGCAACACAAAATATCTGGCTGTCTTTGGGCCTATACCGTGTATCTTTTCTAAATCTTCAACAGAAGAAGTTCTTAAATCTAAATTAGCCTTTATTAACTCTCTAAAGCACCTTGTATGCTTTTTATAATTTCCTATTTTCCGAGAAATAAGAAAACTATACAGATCATCCTGCTTTGATAGGGACAGAAAAATATCAGAATCCCCAGTAGATAAACAAGATACCTTTATAAGACTATCTACTTTCTTCGCAATTTGCCAAGCTGTTTTACCAGCAACGCAAATGCAAAACAGCAAGAATTCTTGCAATTCTCTCTCTGTCCTGTTAAAATTAGTGATTACTGTGGGATCAATCATTGATCCATTTTAAGGAAATGTCTACCACCTTGAATAGCTAGTTTTTGTGGCAGTTTTAAATTTAATAATATCATCAACTTCTTTACTAATTAAATCAGAAATAACTTTGCTGGGACAATTTGTAATATATTTTAATAAAAATATAACCTGGTCATGCCACTCTTTACCGGAATTGCTACATGTAAATGTATCATGAAAATGCTCTCCACCGGCCATAGCCTCTATCATACCCGTGGGGCCATAAGAGCATACCGCTTTATTCATGTTTTCGCCACAAGCTAAACACTTCATCTCTTTATGTTCTCCAATATCTGGAGTAAAGCAATCGTAACCAGAATGATATGAAATTTTCTTTTCAAGTTTATCCATTTTTATAAACCAGATTTAATCACAATTAAGTATCATGATTTCGTAGGGCGATGAGTATTCCAGCCTCATACCAAATGTTTTTACCAAATGCCTTGATGTATTTTTGAATACTATTTCTAGTCAATTCTTGAAATAAGCCGTCATAAATCATAGTGGCAAGCATTGATGGAGCATCTTTTTTCCAGAATTTTACATCATCACTATTTGGTTCCTCTTCGAATTCGTCTCCTTCTTGGGCAAATCTCATCTTCCATTCAAGAGTCGCAAACTTTAAAGCTTTTTTTTCAGAAATTTTCATTATATAACTTCACTACTCTTGGATTTATCTACAGATATGCATATGATCCAGAACATTCCGGAGTTTAACCAGCTACTATTGCCGCCTCAACCCTATCCCTATCCTCTGGTGAATAGTCTGCAAAAAGTGAAATATTAATATCGAAAAGATATTTATCTCCAATTTCCACACCTAAAACTCCATCAAAAATAGGATTAGCGTTATCTATCTCTTGCTTAACGATATCAGTAAGAGATACGGATTCATCATCACCTATTTTGCTATTGATATAGTCTGTCATCTTCTTTATATTAATATGACATCCTGGTATTTTTTTCCATCTAACAAGATGCTTATGATCACTTCTAACGCCAGAAAAATCTAATATATCTATGGATTCTATATATATGTCTTTTAATGGGAAAAATCTAGGATCAGATTGTGGCATAACATTTTTTCGAATTTGATCCCTTAGATTTTGAGAATTAGAGTCATTCATTAACGACAATGCTATTTTTGACATAAACTCATTTACAGATACATCCTCATCTGATGTAAATTCTCTACTATATAACGCTTTCATAAAATCTACAAGGATATCTCCTCCATCAACGGCATCAAACATAAACCAGGTGTTAGCTTGCTTATTAACGATTTTCCCAGAAACAAGATCAAACTTATAATCCCACTTAGATGAAGTAGGATTATCTTTCAGACACTTCTTTATAGCATCAGATATATATTTTAAGGAGTTATCGTTTAAATATTCTGTTATGTCTTTATTTTTCATAATTTTATCCAAATATTTCTGATGTTCTTTTTAGAATACCATTGTAGAATATATCAGAAGAATCAATATAAGGGAGACTAGCCATTTCAATATACATATCGTAATTATTATCTAATATAATTATTCTCTCTATAGCTTCATCCATCTTTTCCAATAGCAACTTACTTGGTTTTTTTGCGTAATCATGAATAGGTCTATTTTTACCAAAAACAGGAACAGCAGATTCATTTTCGTTAATTTCTATTATTCTATTTATATTAAAATCTCTATGTACACATGGATTTCCCCAGTAAATAGGTATCGCCCCTGATAATGATGATTCTAATATTTTTTCACTTGTATATCCTAAAAAGGATGAGTTTTCAAAAGATATTGAAAACTTATACTTACTTAAAAAATCAAACGGTTTATATGAAGTTATTCCTCCTGCGGGTGGCTTTTCTAATACAGGCATATTATTACAACACTTTCCAGGAGCATCAATCTTTTTATACTTGCTTAATCTTCTAAAAAATTCATTTCTTATCTCAACTTCTCTAGAATATACAAAATGACAAAATTCTGTTTTTTTGCACAATATATTTTTAATATTTTTTATATCATTTTTTATATTTTCATATGATCTAAAGAAATAATAGAAAGGAACTCTAAGATGATTATCTTTACAAACCATATCATCATAACACCATGAATATATCCAATCATAATCATCAAAACTGTCAAAAGATGGAGGTTCCCATGTTACAAGAATTTTTATGTGCGAATGAGTAGGATCTGTTTCAAACATCCCTGGCTTTAACCCATTAGCTCTAGTTTCATGACCAAAATAAATAACATAGTCTGCCATAGAAAGCGGAACTAGATTAAATATGTAATCATGATCTATGAATATATTTTTAATTACAAATCTAAAATTAGTATCATAATCTACATCTGGCCTATTTGGGTCTTTAAACCTACTGTAAGAAATATTAATTATCTTTTTCATTTATATTCCTAAAATTAATTCTGTTCTTTAAAAAACTCGATACCAACTGTCCTCTATACCAGCAACATATTATATTTTTACTTTCTTCGCTATATCCCCACCAAAAAGGACCAGATTTCCAAATATATACAGTATTACCTAAAATTATCTCTTTTTTTAAGAAATTACGCTCAGTAATAACTTCTATTTCTACATCGCAAAAATGAATATATTTCTTATTTTCTATATATTTCCTATACATATATCCTTCCCAGTGAATTCTCATGTCGTAATCTAGTATGTCACTACTTATCTTTACCTTTATGGGAAGATTCATTATTAGATGCTCCTGATGAATTGTTAGATGCGTTAGCAACATTATTACATATTTCTAACACAAATTCCTCTGCATGAGTCCATATTAAAGATGGCTTACTAATTTTTAATATATGCTTCATAGCAAAGGCTCTTCCCGTAACCTTAACCTCTTTAACTGTATAATTGGCTTTTGTAATAAGTTGCTCTCCTATCCACATGCATATTCTACAAAGCTCTCTTCCATTTGTTTTAGGTCTTTTTATAAAAGATGGAATGCTACTATCTTCCTCGATTATCTTATCCCACCTATTAATATCTTCTTGAGTATACTTTGGCACTATATTGTCTCCCATACATAAGAACCTAATTTTGATCCAAAAATAATTTGCATATGCGATTCTAGCATAGACAGGCATTCTTCTATTGTCCAGTGTAAGTCTGCTGACAAATTTAATGCACCTTCTTCTAATCTTCGTAATATTCTTTTACAAAACTCTAAAGAATATTTAATAAAAATATGAATTTTATTTTCTGATGCCATGTTTCTATAATATTCATCGTAGCATCCAAAGCCAAGCAAATAAGAATTATGCTGAGATAAAACTTTTAATTTATAGTTAGGCTCTATTTTTTCAGATATGCTGTGAAATTTATTTTTTATATCACCTATTATACTAAAATACAATTCAGATAAATTTCTTATATTTTTATGTATTATATTATTATGCTTATAGCATAGCATATCAAATATAGCAAAATGAATATCAATCTTAGAATACTTATAATCTGAATTAACCTTTCCTATATTTACCATCTTAGCATCAAATGATTCAGGATTGATAATTATATTTTTATCGAAAATATCAATAAGCCCATAATCGTCAGATATTTTTACATATACTTTGTTTTTAGGAAGAAGCCTAGAAAGAACAGATGAAATAGATAATGCTCTTATATTATCAAGAAATGACGAGTATGCTGAGCATATGATAATGTTTTCTTTTATCTCAAGACTCGATCTATAGGATGGCATATTAAAGCTGAAATCCCTAACCAGATAATAAAATTTGCCAAATTTCTCTATTTCCGTATATATCTCAGATAATGCTACTCTACTATTTAAAGAAAAGCCAACGCCCACATTTGTTGGTATTGGCTTATAATCCATATCAAACTTATATCATAATTTTTTACACTCTATTTCAATCCTAATTTTCTTTTTTCTCTTTTATTAATTTGTTTCTTCTTGATAGCATAGACATTTTTGATGCCATATATAACTTCTCTTCTTTTATCATCAGGTCTATTGTAACCTTGGTAAAAGACAGACATCCCGTAGATGGCGTTCCAGGTATTCTTTATGTCTTCGGTTGCAACGTCTTTAAAAGATGGATAAAATAATTCTCTTTTTGCTTTACCGTTTCCAAATATATCATCAAGAGTATTGATATAATAAGGCTCAGGAGTTTTAGCAAGAGTAATTTTATACCATTCCCCGAAAATCCAATGAGCCTGATTATCTTTATCCAAAACAAGGTATCTAATTTTATAATCTTCTCTCTGAGGAAGCTTTTTTCTAGGAGGAACGGCTTTTAATACAAATGTTTCAGGACAAATATAAACAATAGCATAACTGTCTTCAATAACTCTTTTCGATCCCTGGTATCCGTAAGAGAAACGGTCATAAAAATAAACTTTTTCATCTTCGATAAAAGTTTTTTCTTCTACATAATGAAAAACATGCTCCCAAATATGTCTCTGTACAGTGGAGCTATAACTGATATGCTCAGCCATCTCGCTGTGAACATCACTCCATAACTTACCAATACTACCTAGAAGGAATCTTCTCAAAGGAGCTAGATTCTCGCCAAAATCTTTATTATTCCAGCTTCGAACTGCCCATCCAATAATCGATTCTCTTTTGCAAAGAAAATCATAATCATCATTTATTAATGATAATCTTAATTCATGTTTCAACTTGGAACGATGTTTTTTATAGGGACCACCGCTAGTACGATAACATTCTGTAATCAATTTTGACATGTCGCTGCGCATAGGGACTCCTTTGGTTAGTGTTAGAACTACATATATTACTATTAGTCCATAACCTAATAGTGATATTTAGTTCCATACCTGAGCCAAATGAGTTTTTTGCGAAAGAAATCATGATATTTTTCCTTATTTTATGATAATGATCGTGACTGTATAATCTTTTTGATTAATTTTCCGGAGAATGAATATCTTGATCCTCAGATAGCGATATTGCTAAATCTACCAATGCACCATGCCAACTTGGATGAAGAAAAGACTCTGGATAAACCCATACAAAAGGAATATTTATATCTTTGAATTTTAATGACAAATCAATAAGTCCCATTAAATGAATAGAACCCATACCAAAAGTTCTAATATTATCTGCTGTAATTTCATACTTAACATATTCCTTGCAACTTGTGTTAAGCATAAAAGTTTTCCATGTTTCTATAAATTTTTTATGTAATTTTTTGACATTTCTTGCATGATGTACCGTAGCGTCCGTATCTATCTTGAGTCTGCTTGGATAGTCAATTCTAGGACCAGCAGAAAATTCATGAGATGGAACAAGCAAGGTAATAGGCTTTATTTCAATATCTATTTTCTGTGTAGCTACTGTTATAGATTCTTTCATATTGTGTCCATATTATAAGGATTTTTCATACTCTTCTTGTTCATCTTCATCCATAAGTTTTATACTCTCTCCGTCTATAAAAGATTTAGCTGCTTCTTTCCTATTATTTGCTCTATACCATCTATAATTTCCTAATATGTTTGCTTTATATAGAAAAAATGCAGGGTAACCAAAAATATCATTTATAATATCTTCTGCTATTTTTTTTTCTTTTTTAATATTTATTCTTTCTTCTTCTAATCCCTCATTTGATATGCAATTAATAGAACTGCATCCTGAGTCATTAATAACTATTCTTGGACTAGGAGAATCGAAAATTATAGAATCATACTTTATGTTAAGCCTTTTCAAAGCCTCTAATGTTTTCTTTTTATCATATACAGGATGACCTTCAAATTCTTGACCCCTTCTGGTCGTGAAGACTATCATATGACCATCTTCTTTTAATTCTTCAATATATTCTCTTGATCCTGGAAGAAAATCATTTGTTCCATGATTGAAAATAGTTCCATCTAAATCAATAAAATATGTTGACATTAATCTCCCCTTTCTACTCTTATTGAGTCTTCATCAAAATGTTCTGTACTAAATTCAAACATTTCCGTATCCATAATTGCTGTCATTTGATGCCTAAGTCCAACTGTAATATGAAAAATATCACCTTTTTCTAAGATAACTTCTGTGGCTTTTGATTTATCATCTCCATAGGAATAAATCAATTTTAATTTTCCAGATTGAATAAAAAAAGTCTCATCTTTCAACCTATGATAGTGCCAGCTACACTTCTTATCTTTTTTGAAAAATAATATCTTTCCGCAATATTCTTCTTTATTAACGATCCAAAACTCATACCCCCAGCCTTTGCTTACGAACTTTCCTTCTTTTTTCATAATTATGTCCTATTATTAATCTGCGTCACAAATAATTCTCTCTATATCATAATGCCATATATGGCATTTTTCACAATATTTATTAGATATATCCTTATTATTATAACTTTTTATCTTACATAATTTACATATTATGCAAGTATTTTTTCCATCATCCATAATAGTGTAAGAAATTCCGTTTTCTATAATTTTATCTTTCATAGTAATATATTCAGATATTTTATTAAACTTTCCTTAATCTTTTTCAATTTAACCAATTTCTAAAGAATATATTCTTTCAAACTATTGCTTCGTATAATTTAGATGCATAGTTGTATTTACTATTAATTGGATCGCAGAATTTTATATCTCCAAAAAACAACTTCAAAATAGCAGAGGATGATTGCAATATATACTTTTCAAACTCAGAACATGAAAGATCTTTTCTAATTGAAAATAATGGAGATAAAGACACTTTTAATATTTTTTTATTTCCATAAGTATTTATGGATGATGTAATCTGAATTCCTTTTTCACTGAAAAAAACAAAAGAATTAGGATCATCCTTTGAAAAGGTTAAATCCCTTACTTGTTTTAATTCAACCCATTCTTTATCTCCAAAAAACTTCATATAATCAGATATTGTTTTCATATTATGACTGCCTTGTTATAATAAAAATAGAAACAAGCAGAAATATTGCAGAAAACATTGTTTTTAAATTTATCTCTATATCTGTTTTAAATAAACTATTAATTGAAATTAATACCATCATTGTAAATAGTAAAAATAAAAATACAAAAAATATAACAAATACAGTTGATAAAATAAATGATTTACATTTTTCAAAAAAACTATTTTCGTAATTAAGAAAAATTTCTTCTCTTCCAGCAGTGGCTTTTTGATTATGATCTAATTTTACGTCTTCTGTTTTAATATGCTCTGTATTAGGTACTAACTCACATGGATCAATATCTGGCATCGTTGACACTCCATAGACAATAGAATCTAATCTGACTTTTATATCTTTAACACAATAAAGACACAAGCCATTAACACTGTCATTCAGTAATGTCTGTTATAAAGTCTTTCCGGAGTTTTAATGACGATATGCTTCTTTTCCGTAATCCTCTTTTTCTAAACTAAAAAATATGATTTTTCTTTTTTCATAATTTGTACCAAAATTAAATTCAAACATAATTATCCATTTTACTTCTGATTTATCTGTGTTTTTTATTCTAAAACCAATAGGTTTTACAGGAAAATTATTATATATATCTGATAATCTATATATGCTTGAACATCCAGATGTTTGTATAATAAAAATAAATAATATTATGATTTTAATCATATAAGCCATGTATGGGAATTGAACCCATTCCTCATCTTTACCAAAGATGTGTTCTACCATTATAACTAACACGGCAATGTTATTACTATATTTTAAACAAGTATTCTAAGTACTACTTGTTAATAAAACTAAGCTTCATGAGGCCAATATCCATCATCATTGTTGCAGTATGTTCGATAGTGCTTGCGACCATAATCAGAGTTAGAACTATGTTGTGGCGGTGAGCCTCGTATTTCAAATTTGGCTCTTTGATAATGCTCTCCTGCCTTACCTTCTGGTTTTCCATCGTTAATCCATAATGTATAAGCACGTTCTTCTACATCTTTCATATGGTCATTTGGTATTCCATGTCCCATTTCATAGTCTGTAAATCTAGTCCAAGTTTGCTCTAACCATTTTCTTTGTTCTGCTTCAGTTTTTTTTACGAATGTTTTTTGTTCACATAGAAAATTGCGATCAAAAAACGCATATTCTAAGTGAGAGTATGCTATGCCGCTGGCTATTAGCCTTTCTAATTTTCCTAGTAGGCCGGGCTGTCTGTCATCTACCATATTTGTAACAACTGCATAATTAGCAGTCATATCCCATCCTACTTTGTAATCTTTACCGTAAAAACTTTTATCCAGTTTAATTCCGATGTTATACATTTTATAACTCCTGTTACACTATTGCATCCATTTTGTCTTAGTAAGAGATAATCCACTTCTTTCAAACCATAAGTCAATCTTCTCATTCGTAGAATTTGAATTGCAATAATTTTTCTTGAAATTATTAATCTTTTTATCTTTACTAATAAACCAAGTTGATAATCTACTCCATTTGAATCCTAAGAATCTAATTGGACACCTTTTAAACTTGTCATTTGGAGTTTCTAATAATAATTTTCTTTTAGCAAAAGAAACAGCATTTCTACAAATTTTGTAAAAATTATAATATGAATTAGCAGTACATTCATTATAATACTCATCTTTTTCAGTTTCAGTTTTATTTTTAGGTATTATTATACTACCCGTAGTATGTTTCACTTTAGTTGGTATTATAGACTTTGTTTTAGTATTTTTTTCCATAATAGCGATAGCAGGACTCGAACCTGCAACCTTTCCCGTATGAAGAGCTTGCTCTGCCAATTGAGCTATATCGCCGTATTCTCTATATCGACATGTTATTAAATAATAAGCCAGATACCAGAATTGAACTGGTAACTTAATTTTACGAGAATTATGTTTTTCCAATTAAACTAATCCGGCTTAGTTTTTAGTTCCACTGCCTGTCTTGTCGTAACGCCAGAAAAATCCAGGGAATATTCTATACCAACGATTGTTTCCCTCGCAAACAGACGAAGTTGGATAATTTGGAGCAAATGCTAGTCTCCATAACTTCCATTTAAACCATGATTTCTTTTTTATCTTTACAACATCTTTAATCTCTTTAATCTCTTTAATCTCTATAACTTCTATAACTTCTTTAGAAATATTAATTTCTTCAGATACGTTTACGACAGGAATATTAATTTCCTCAGATGGTTCTGTAACAGATATGACTTCTACTGGTTCTGTAACAGATATGACTTCTACTGGTTCTGTAACAGATATGACTTCTACTGGTTCTGTAACAGATATGACTTCTACTGGTTCTGTATATTCTAATTCTTTTTGTTTTTTCAAAATTAATAAAATAGATTCCAAATGAGAAACAATAAGATTTAAATCGCTCTTAGAATCAGGTGTATTATCTTCCATAATAAATCTCCTTATACATATATCTTAAATAATAATAATTCATTTTCCTTTATAAAATACCCCTACAGGGATTCGAACCCTGATTCACAGACCGAGAATCTGCTTTCCTGCCGTTAGAAGATAGGGGCATTAAGGATGAAGTAATTTACTTAAAACAGGGGTGAAGAGACTTGAACTCTTAACCTATCGAATCAGAATCGATTGCTCTGCCAATTGAGCTACACCCCAATAGAAACTACTGATGATTTATATTCTTTTTCAAAATACAATCTTAAACAATCATTACTATGAGTAGGAGGTCTCTTATCCCTTGTATTAAGAGATCCTCCTCCACCGCATACAGTACATTTTACCCATCCCGTAGGACAAGATGTAACATCCAGGTCATCATCCCATTCACTATACTTGCTAATTAAACTAATTAATTCTTCTTTTTTCACAGTTAACCTTTTTAAATCAGGGAGACAGGATTCGAACCTGCGACTTCGTGGACCCAAACCACGCGCTCTACCAAGCTGAGCTACACCCTGTTGAATTATATAAAATTAAAACAAATAATTTTTAATTCTTTCCATTATTGATTTCGAAATCTTTTGTTTTTCGCTTCTTATCTCATATATTAAAATATCGTCCCAAATATCATTCTTTATACAAAAATTACATCTCTTGCTTTGTAAATAGCATCTTCTGTGTTCCTTGTGAAAATGATCCCTTCTAGACATATGTCTTCCATATTTCAAACTATCTTTCTTCTTTACTTCAAATTTATTAATTACCTTATACTGATTATCACGAAACTTCTTCCATGATTTTTGGAATAATACGCTTGCATCATCCCAACTACAAGGTAGATTTTTGAAGTTTCTTCTTGCTCTGCCATACTCCTCAAGATTAGCTTTCATTTCTTGATGAGTTTTTGGATATCTTAAATGCATGACTGACTCCTAGCAGCGTTATTGCTGTTAAAAGACAATCATCTTTTCGAATTTGTTAATCATTAAAAGGCCTCCATAGGAATTATTTTACCAGAAAATTCATGTTCACAATCATTGAGATATTCTATATTTCCATTTATTATATATAAGTGACATCTTGGACTATAATGAGGATAATAAACTGATTTTAATAAAAAACTTGGCTTAAATGTTGGATTATTCTCACTACTATTCCATTCCCAATATCCTTTTGTATCAGGATTTTCTCTTTTAGTCCATACGCCATGACAACAAGAGCATCCTGGACACCAGAATAGGAACCCAAAATCAACTTCATGTAAAATCTTTTTTTCCATTGTCTAAAAGCGACTAGTGGGACTCGAACCCACGACATTTTCGTTGGCAACGAAATACTCTACCACTGAGCTATAGTCGCATTATGTTTCTACTTTTACGCATTTTCCGAATATTGCTGATTTCTTAACCCATCCATTTATTTTACCCTTATTATTACCTATTTGGTATCTTTCCTGCTTTTCATTCTTTGCTTTTATAAGATGTAAATACTCACTTCCATTTACTCTACAAAGAACTATATCTCCTATATTTAATCCCGTATCATCTACAGGATTAAGAGTACACAAATTACCTGATTCTATTTTTCCAGACATAGAATTACCATGTGGCCTAAAAGAAATACTTTTATTTTCACTAAGAGCCTCAATATACTGTTTAGCCCATCCCATACTGCAATTCCTTTTAAGAAATAATCCTCACTGCCGGACTCGAACCAGCAACATCCTGCATGTAACGCAGGCACTCTACCAATTGAGCTAAGCGAGGCTAAAAGCGGGTTGACGGAATCGAACCGACATCTCCGCCTTGGAAAAGCGGGGCACAGCCATTATACCAAACCCGCAAAAAATCTATTCATTATAGAATCGACAAATTTAAGAGAATCTCTTTCTTTTCTTTTCTAAGTGTTCTCGCTGGGACTCGAACCCAGATCTAAACCTTCGTAGGGTCTTGTTATATCCAATTTCACTACGAGAACATATCAAAATTCCGGAGTAAAAGCAAACGGTCCTAACGAGAGTTGAACTCGTGCCACCTCATTGACAATGAGGGATGCTACCGTAACACCTTAAGACCTAAAAGGGTGACTAACGAGAGTTGAACTCGCACCTAGAGAATCACAATCTCCAATGCTACCGCTACACCATAGCCACCATTAAAAAGATAATACTCAGATTCGAACTGAGACAGACTGTTAACCGTGCTACCATACACTAAAATATGATTCGTACCATTCTTGTCGCATTTCTGCGGCATGCTACCGTTACATTATATTATCTTATCTACAAGCTGGCCCACCAGGATTTGAACCTGGGCTAGAAGAATCAAAATCTCCTGTGCTACCGAACTACACCATAGGCCAATCAGAGTGGAGGGATTTGAACCCACGTTATACTCGGTCCCAAACCGAGAGCCATACCAAACTAGGCGACACTCTGTAATACTCCTACGGGGACTCGAACCCCGTCCACCGGATTGAAAGCCCAGTATCATAACCCATAGACCATAGGAGCAATGTAAAACAATACTTCTGGAAGGATTTGAACCTACATAATCCTCGTTCGAAGCGAGGTACCTATCCTTTAGGATACAGAAGCGTAAATCTTAGAATACCAGTTTCCAAGTATCCTAAGATAAAATGTTGATAAAATCAACATCATCTTATAAATCATCCTGTATTTACTTGTAAAAGAACTTATAATAGTTAGTCTATTATATTTTTCAAACAAAAAACCCTGCTTTCGCAGGGTTTCGATTAGACTAAGGTTATAAAACCATAGTTTAATCGAAACCCTTAATACGATCTTCTCCACCAACCATAACAACCATAGCAACCATAGCGCCATTCCCTTGAGGATGTGGCATGGTAGGTTGTGGCTCTCGATAGATGATTACGTTTTTCATAGTCCTGTTCTAACCTTTTATTTTGAAATTCCGGAGAATTTCCACTAACGATGCTAAATCTTTGATTTTACTCAACTTACTAAAATAACGGAGGCAGGATTCGAACCTGCGGCCTGGAGCTTATGAGGCTCCCGAGCTACCAGACTGCTCTACTCCGCAATTGATTTCTCATATTACCAATGATATCAACAAATTCCTTCTTGTCAAATCAATATAACTGAAAATTTGTCACTTTATTGGAATTTATCTTATTTTTTCAATACTCTCATTAACTGGTAATATTGGTTTTCCGGAGAATTCCATTTTTCCACCATTCTTTTCTTCCATCATGATAAATTATAGCAGCTAATTCGTTATCTCGATGAAGATTCCATTTTTCCACCATTCTTTTCTTCCATCTGATCTAATTATACATGGTAAATCACTATCTCGATGAAGATTACCATCTTTATGCCAGTATTTTGTTCCATCTGGATAAATTACAGATGGCAAGTCGTTGTCACGATGAAGTTTACCATCTTTGTACCATCTTTGTGATCCATTAGGACGAATTGTAGCAGGCAAATCGTTGTCTCGATGCAAGACATGGAAACCATCAACAATCTTATAATATTCAGTTTTATCAGGTAATCTAAGAATGAATTCAGTATCAATATCTGCAATAATAGGAGTTGTAGATATAACACTTACAGCTGCAATACCCGCCCCTGACGTTAAAAATTTTCTTCTGTTTAGCATTTTATATCCTTGTTTACTTGTACTGCTTGTCTTATTAATCTTTAATACTCTCATTAACTTGGACTACTGGCTTTACCGGCAAATTCCATTTTGATAATATTCTTGTGTTCCATCTTTTCTTACTACAGCTGGCAAATCATTATCTCGATGTCTTAATCCATCTTTATACCAGTATTTTGTACCATTATAAAATATTACAGCTGGCAAATCATTATCACGATGAAGTTTATTATTCTTATACCAAGATTGTGACCCATCATGATAGATTGCAGCTGATAAATCGTTATCTCGATGAAGTTGACCATTCTTATACCAGTATTTTGATCCATCTTTATAAATTACAGATGGCAAATCATCATCTCTATGTAAGACATGGGAACCATTAACAATCTTATAATGTTCAGTTTTATCAGGTGATATTAAAACAACTGTATCAACTGTATTAGCTACAGATGTTATAGGAATAGCACTAGCAGCTATAACAGCTCCACTTGATGTTAAAAATTTTCTTCTGTTTAACATTTTATATCCTTGCTTGTCTTGTTAATCTTTAATACTCTCATTAACTGGGACTAGTGGTTTTAAGAGAATTCCATTTTACAACCCTGACTCTATTTTATCTTTATAAATTATAGCAGGTAAATCGTTATCTCTATGAAGATAACCATGTTTAAACCATTCTTTTGTTCCGCTTATATAAGTTACAGCAGGTAAATCATTATCTCTGTGTCTTGATCCATTTTTAAACCAATATTTTGTTCCATCTGGAAGAATTACAGCTGGCAAATCGTTATCTCTATGTCTTTCTCCATTCTTAAGCCAGATTTGTGTTCCATCTGCATGAGTTTCACGATGTTGCTTACCATGTTTAAACCATAATTGTGTTCCATCTGAATAAATTATAGCAGGTAAATCGTTATCTCGATGTATTTCTCCATTTTGGTACCATTCTTGTGTTCCATTAGGATGAATTAAAGCTGGCAAATCGTTATCACGATGAAGTTCTCCATTTTTATACCATAATTGTGTTCCATCTGTATAAATTACAGCTGGTAAATCATTATCTCTATGTCTTAATCCATCTTTATACCAGTATTTTGATCCATCTGAACAAATTACAGCAGGTAAATCGTTATCACGATGACATTTTCCATTTTTATACCATAATTTTGTTCCGTCTGTTTCTATTACAGCAGGCAAATCATTATCACTGTGTAAGACATGGAAACCATCAACAATCTTATAATATTCAGTTCTATCAGGTGATCTTAAAACAACTGTATCAAGAACACTGACTACAGTAGGTGTTACGGGAATAATACTAGCACCTATAACAGATGTTACAGGAATAGCACTAGCAGCTATAACAGCTCCACTTGATGTTAAAAATTTTCTTCTGTTTAACATTTTATATCCTTGTCTCGCTTGTCTTGCTTGTCTTGTTAATCTTTGATACTCTCATTAACTGGGACTAGTGGTTTTAAGAGAATTCCATTTTACAACCCTGACTCTATTTTATCTTTATAAATTGCAGCAGGCAAGTCATTATCTCTATGAAGTTTACCATCTTTATACCATAATTGTGTACCATTTAAGTTAATTATAGCAGGTAAATCATTATCTCTGTGTCTTGATCCATTTTTAAACCAATATTTTGTTCCATCTGAACAAATCATAGCAGGCAAATCGTTATCTCGATGATATTTACCATCTTTATACCATAATTGTGTACCATCTTTACAGATTAGAGCAGGGAGATCATTATCTCTATGATATCTACCATTCTGGTACCAAGATTGTGTACCATCTGCTTCTATTACAGCAGGGAGATCATTATCTCTATGTTGCTTGCCATCTTTAAACCATTCTTGTCTTCCATTAGAATAGATTAGAGCAGGAAGATCATTATCTCTATGAAGTTGACCGTTCTTATACCAAAGTTGTGAACCATCTGTATTAATTATAGCTGGCAAATTGTTATCACGATGTAATTTACCGTTCTTATACCATTCTTGTGTTCCATTAGTAGTAATTACAGCTGGTAAATCGTTATCTCGATGAGCTTTTTCATTCTTAAACCATTTTTGTGTTCCATCTGGATAAATTATGGCAGGCAAGTCATTATCTCGATGTCTTAACCCGTTCTTATACCATTCTAGTGTACCATCTTTATGAACTACAGATGGTAAATCATTATCACTGTGTAAGACATGGAAACCATCAATAATCTTATAATATTCAGTTTTATCAGGTGATCTTAAAACAAAAAGTAATGAAACTGTATTAAGAACACTGACTACAGGAGGTATTACGGGAATAGTACTAGCACCTATAACAGCTGTTACAGGAATAGCACTAGCAGCCATAACAGCTCCACTTGATGTTAAAAATTTTCTTCTGTTTAGCATTTTATATCCTTGTCTTGCTTGTTTGTTAATCTTTGATACTCTCATTAACTGGGACTAGTTGTTTTAAGATAATTCCATTTTACTGTCTCTATGTAATTCTCCATTTTTATACCATTCTTTTTTTCCTTCTGGATAAATTATAGCTGGCAAATCATTATCTCGATGTCGCTTACCATTCTGATACCAAATTTTTGTTCCATCTGAATAAATTATAGCTGGTAAGTCATTATCCCGATGTCTTACTCCATTCTGGTACCAATATTTTGTTCCCTCATTATTGATTACAGCAGGCGAGTCATTATCACGATGTAGTTTATTATTCTTATACCAAGATTGTGATCCATCTACCGCTATTACAGCTGGCAAATCATTATCACGATGGATTAATCCATTCTTATACCAGATTTGTGTTCCATTATCATAAATTTCAGCTGGCAAGTCGCTATCTCTATGGAGTTTATTATTCTGATACCATAATTGTGATCCATTAGGATGAATTACAGCAGGGAGATCATTATCTCGATGAAGTTTACCATCTTTGTACCATTTTTGTGATCCATCTGGATAAATTACAGATGGCAAATCGTTATCTCGATGCAAAACATGGAAGCCATCAACAATCTTATAATGTTCAGTTTTTAGAGGTAATCTTAAAACGACTGTATCAACTGTATTAAGAACACTATCAGGAGGCGTCCCTACAGGAGTTACAACAGTATTAACTGCATCTGTTACAGGAATAGTACTAGCACCTATAACAGATGTTACAGGAATAGCACTAGCAGCTATAACAGCTCCACTTGATGTTAAAAATTTTCTTCTATTTAACATTTTGTTATCCTTGTTTTTTGAGAACGAGTTTCCAGTCGCCAAATTCTTTACCTAATGATGTGATACCCTTTAGATCTAACTTTATTGTACTAATATTAGCGTTAGTCTTGTCCGCACGTGCAATAAGCATAATAGCACAAGTTACTGCTGTAAGAGTATTATTTCCATTTTTGCCTTCGTTACTACCAATAATCATCGCAGTATACTTTACCATCCTACCAAGTGATTCATTATCAAAAGATAGGTATGAATCTGCATCCTCTTCTTCTTTTGTTAGTGTTAATGTCGCCATTTTTGTTATCCTTGTTTTTTGAGAATGAGTTTCCAGTCGCCAAATTCTTTACCTAATGATGTGACACCCTTTAGATCTAGCTTCATTGTACTAGCGTTAGCCTTATGCGCACGTGCAATAAGCATAACAGCACAAGTTGCTATTGTAAGAGTATTCTTTCCATCTTTGTCTTCGTCTTGGTTACCAAGAATAGTCGCAACATACTTTACCATCCTACCAAGTGATTCATTATCAAAAGATAGGCATGAATCTGCATCCTCTTCTTCTTTTGTTAGTGTTAATGTCGCCATTTTGTTATCCTTATTTACTAGTGTTAATCTTCACTGTTACTAACCGATACTAGTTGTTTCCGGAGAATTTGTTCTATTACTAAGATTATATTATATTATATTATATTATAGCAAATTGTCACTTTAAGAACCGCATGGAGTTCAAAGAGCGATGATGTGTAAAAAACATACTTTATTAATAAATTTCCGGAGTTTAAATAATTCAATCCAGGATAAAAATATTATACTATTACTATCTCATATCTTCCAGTCTTTAATTTTGCATACCAGTTATTAGCTGCGACAGGAACGCCCTGTGGTTGATTTCTTAATTTAATACCTTCTGATCTGTATGGATCTATCCCTCGTAGTGCTATGTCTATAATCTTTTCAAATTCTTGTAATTTTTCCTTTTTAATACCTGAATCTATTATAACACTATGAACCATATTTTTAATAAATTTATTTGCAACTTCTAATTTTTCTTCTGGATTTATAGAATTTGCTGCTCTAATTAGGTTTGATATATTATCATTTATCTTTTGCTTCTTAATAACTCTACCATACATTTCTGAATCATAACTATTTCCAATTATCATATAGTCTATATTAACCTGGTTCTGTGAATCTATTCTATGAACTCGATATTCTGCTTGCAAATTATCAGATGGATTCCAGTCCATATCATTAAATATAGCTCTATCTGCTATTTGAAAATTTAGACCAACAGCACCAAGTTGCATAGTATATACGACCGCCCTTAACGGCTTTTTCTTTCCTGGAACAATAGTTAATTCTTTATTCTTAAAAGATTCTGATATTACAGTTCTGTTATCTTCATCTATACCACCATGAACAGCCATACAGGTTCCATCTCCTAAGTATGTATTTATACCAGCTGATATTTCTTCAGCTAAGTCAGGATGCTTTGTTACTATAAATAATTTTTGCTGTAAATTTTGTAAAACTTGTAATGATCTTTTTATTGTATGAGGAACCTTTATCTTGGCTAATCTTATTAGTTCCTTTGTATGCCAATTTGTTTCCCCCTGTAAATTAGAACTACTATCAGAAGCAATTTCTATGATATTTCTTTTCTTAGCAGGAATATCAGGTCTTATATCTTCCTTATTTCTTCTTAAGTATGTAGTTGAAAATAAATCTAATATTTGTACTTTTCTCTCTGGAGAAAGACTTGTTACCCATTTTATAACTTCTTTTGCCTTATCTTCCCATAGTATAGCTTTTAATTCATCCTGCTCATCATCTGACATACTATCTTTTTCATGCTTTTTAAGATTAACACTTTTTGCAAGTTCTGTTCCTCCAAGGAACGCGTCGGCAAATCCTTTTTGATCCCTGAATTTATTTGATAATGACCAATTCTCAATTCCTTTATTTTCAAATAAAACAGGATGCCTTAGTAGCATCATCTGTGACCATATATTCTCAGGATTATCATCAGATGGAGTTCCTGTTAACCCTATTCTGGTTGGTATATGATATGGAGAAATTGCACTTAATATCTTTTTAAAAGATACACCATCTTCATTTTTTATAGTTTGTATTTCATCAAATATCATAGATGAGAATACACCACTCTTTGATAATCCTGATATTGTTTTTACGAATTCATCTGATTTTTGACCAGATCTAGAAAATGCAGACAAAGGAATAACTATCCATATAGATTCAGGATTAGAAATAGCATTATTAAGATCGCTTGCTTCTTTACAAATAAATATATTTTTTTCACTATGTCCTGCGAATTTAGCAGGAGCCTTTGCCTCTCTCCTGATAGACTTATCAGGCATAGTATGTTCTGCAAGCCAATTCTCTCTAACTAGCATATTTGGAGTTATAACTAATATTTTTTGATTTTCATTTCTTACAATATCTGCTGCGACTATAGCCATAGGTGTTTTTCCAGATCCAGGCTCGTCCGCAAGTATTGATGCAGTTCTGCTTGCTGCGAAATATATACCTTTTCTCTGCTGTGACTTTTGAGTTTCATGAACAGTTGGTCCAAAAACACCAGGATAATTCTCAGTAACTATATTATTAAACTGCTCTTCAGATATAACTTCTCCTGCTTTTACACCAAATCTTTCTCCTATTCTTGCACCGCCGAATAAGTTTTTCTTAATTCTACCTTCTATAACCGTTTCACTTGGTGCTTCTTCTTTTTTTCTATTCTTATTAGCCATTTCCCTAGAAGCTATGCCTATAGTCTTTCCTGTCAATAGTGGTATTAATTGATTTAACTCTGATGTACTATATCCAAGATAATTTAACTTATTAGATAGAGCTGACCATCTGGCGGATACTATGTCAAATATATCAAATACAGCGTTATCCCAATCTACTCTAACCAATCTTGGATCAAATGATCCTGGTCCTAGATTCTTAGTCAGACCTTCGCCCTTATATAGATAATCTCTTATTAAAGGATATGTTTTATCTTCTGGACTAAAAATTAATCTAATTCCAGGTTTACTTACCTCTGGATCTTTTTTAGTTCCAGGGAAAGGTGCTGATACAGAATTTTCATTATCCATATTTAATGGATATACTTGTAAAACTTTATTTGTACTATCTATACTGTCTTCAGGTTCTAAATATCCTGGATTAAAATCTCTTTCAGATGGTAATCCGTTTGCTATTCCTTGCTTTTTAGAAAATCTTAATTTTGTAAGCAATTCATGATCTTCAAATATATATGGTGCAAATCCTAAAAATTTCTTCCATGCTTCTTGCGTACCCCTAATATACATATTATATGTAGTGCTAATAGATTTTGGATTTGGATCTTTAACTTCTTCTACTCTAATCCATTCCCCCATAGATTGTTTGATTTTTTCCGCGGTAGAAGAATCTCCAAGCTTAAAACCTTCTAACTTTATTTCTGGAGGATATGCTGCGTTAGAAGAAGGAATAACACTAATATTATTATGTCCTCCTGAGTTTTCCCAGTTATACCAATTACCTTTTTGCGACAAGTCCTTTATACCGCTAGATACAGGATTGACCTTAATTTCTTCTATCTTAGTATCTATTAATCTTAGTACTCTAGAAGCTTCTGATAAATCTGTAGTTAATTCTTTTGAGCCAGGTTGATTATTAATTCTAGATCTATCTAGATTATTATAAGCTTTAATTAATTCAGGAAGCAATGATACTGCATACTGATCCTTACTTCTTGATATAATGTGAAATGTTCTTAATAAATTATTAAGTAAACCCTCAACATAACTCCACGATGATTTCTTGAACCAGCTCATCTATCTCGTATTTCCAATCTTTATTTAAAGTATCTATGGTATACCATAGTAGATTGTCTTTTATTTTCGACAATTCCTCTATAACTTCTTTCTTTTCTTTCTTAATAGTTATAGCAGAAGAGCATCCTAATTTCCCATTTGGAAATTTTACAACTGCACTAATATAGCTTAATCCGTTTTCTTTATTAAAAGAAACAGAAAGTCCTTCTAGATCTAGATCGTAAAAAGGACCACTTAAAGGCTGAATAGAAACCAATTCTGTTGCCCTTATATTTAAAGGAGGATATATTTGCCCTCCTGGGTAGATCAATTGAACATTTGTAAAATAAGAATGATGAAGCGTTGGATCTACAAAAAATCCAACTTCCATTTTTTCATTTTTAAATGTGTTCTTGATTTCTTTATAAAAATCAATTAATTTCATATTGTTAGCAACCTAAATCGCCATTAGCATCTAAGTCAGAAAAGCCATCAATGTTAGGAAATGACGGAACGTCATCCTCACACATAATGCTTACATTACTCTTTTTAACCTGCTCTAGTAAATGTCTTTGAGCCTTAGCAATACAATTAAAATCTGCCCATTTTTCTGTTTCTATTGTTAATATATTTTGAATTGTTTCTATCCAGCGGCATGGCATACGCCTTCTATTGTTCGGACACGGGTTTGTATTGCATGCTCCCATATTATATATTATATATAATATTATAATTCCTTTTTAATATTATAGTTATCACGATATTTTTTTCCATTCTCATACCATTCTTGTGTTCCATCTTTACAAATTGCAGCAGCTAAATCGTTGTCTCTGTGTAATTCTCCATCTTTGTACCAGTATTTTGATCCATCTGAATAAATCATAGCTGGCAAATCGTTATCACGATGTAGCCTATCATTTTTATAATAGAATTGTGTACCATCTGCTAATATTACAGCTGGTAAGTCGTTATTCCTGTGTAGTCTAGAGTTTTCATACCAATGTTGTTTTCCATCTGGATAAATTACAGCAGGCAAGTCGTTATCACGATGACATACTCCATTTTGATACCATTCTTTTTTCCCATCTGTATAAATTATAGCTGGAAAATCGTTATCTCTATGAAGGTTACCATCTTTATACCAGATTTGCGTACCATTAGATTCTACTACAGCTGGTAAATCGTTATCACGATGATATTTTCCATCTTTATACCATAATTGTGTTCCATCTGGATAAGTCATAGCTGGTAATCCATTATCACGATGAAGTTTACCATTCTTATACCAAAATTGTAATCCATTTGTTTTTATTACAGCTGGTAAATCGTTATCACGATGACATTTTCCATTCTTAAACCATTCTTGTGTTCCATCTGGATAAATTATAGATGGCAAGTCGTTATCTCTATGTAATTCTCCATTTTGATACCATTCTTTTCTTCCATATGTATAAATTATAGCAGGCAAATTATTGTCACGATGATATTCTCCATTTTTATACCATTTTTGTGAACCTTCATGGTCACTGGATTCAAATATATTATTTTCTTCCTCTTTAACTACTGATAAGTATTCATTATTTATATTCATTAATTTATAAAATTCAATATTTTCCGCGGAAGAAACTGGAACTATAGTGCAAGGAAATTTAATTCTGTTTAACCTATTAGTTTTAATAAGAGCGTAGATAAGATTATAAGTTCTAGCAAGAGATATACATGAGATATATGAATGAGTATCCCTGTTAGTATGATAGATATTTTGCCATATTTTTAATATGGCAAAACACTCGTAATTATCTGGGACAGTGATCTGGACAGGTGTATAGATAGGAGGAATAAGCATATTGCATCATCACTGAGAAATATCATATAATTCTATTACGCTTTAATATATGTACTTATAATAGTATTAAATATTGATTATAGTTCTTTAAGTTAAAGTTTTACTTCTATTCAAAAAACGTTCTAAACAAGGATTTTCTGAAACTCTATTCTCAGATATAATTAAATTAGACAACTGAACGTCTTGCCAGAATAATTCGCAATAAATAGCATCGAATGGAACAATAATACGAACGATATCATCGCATTCGGTTAATCTGCAATGACAATTAATATTAATAGAACTATTATTTTTATGTATTTCAAAGTTCTCATTTAATATATTCTTATTAAGATTAGATATATATAATTCTAACCTTTTAACTATATCGTGACTATCAGATTTAGTACACTCTATAATATAACTATTAAATCTTTCGGCTGTCGCTATTACGGTAGCAATAGGACCAGAAAAGCTGCACCAGCTAGTATTAGGAACAACATTCCAGCGATTAAAACGCATCTGACAGAACCAATTTGCAAAAGATATAGGACCACTTTGCAGAGGGATCATAGAAACCCAATCATTATATATATCTTCATGAGTAAGTGGCTTATATGTGTATGCATTTTCATACGTATTTGATATATTATTTTTTATTCCATGCTTCATCGCAGATTCAAAGAAATGCTTATAAACCCAATATCCTTTTCTAAGTCCTGAATCATCAGATTTAATATCATTATATTTAATACAAGCTTCTCTCTGTTCATTAAATATAACAAAAGGCAATCTTATAAGATCGTTAATGGCCTCTTCTAAAAGACCGTCATGCCATGTATAGCAATGAATAGGACGTATTCTTTTACGTCCTTTTTGCTCAAAAAATGTTATATGGCCAGGACTACTCATGACGTAACCTTTATTTTTACAATTTAAGATATCAGTTAGGCTCAATGCTGGATGTAAGCCCTTTAGATTCAAACTGATCTTTATAAAGCTCAGCTCTTTCTCTATGAATAATAAGAATCAAAGCAACACCAGTTCTATGTGCTTCTTTTGTTTTCTCAATTGCCTCTTCTTTTTTCAATGGAGTCAATTCTACAATTGTATTAATGACATCTTCTGCTAAACTCTTATTGTCATTGTGAAGCAAAACTTTCCATAAAGGAAGCATTTTCGCTGGACTATTGGTTTTTTCTAAAATTCCAACACTGCCATTATCTTGCTTGTCTTTGTTATCTTCGTTCATAAATTAATCCTCTAGTTCGTTTTTACAATCAGGTATCCCAGTTTCACGTATATCTGGAATGTCATCACAACCCTGTTTTACTCTTTGTTTAGTCACCCGCCTATGTCGCCTGTTCTTTATACTTCTAAGAGGTTTTTTCACCTTTTCAGATTCGTCTCCAAACTTATCTTTTCTGTTAGTCTTAGACATATACGCTCTCCTATAATTTCCGGAGTAATAAAATAAAAACGCCACGATAGCGTGGCGTTTTTATGTCCCTATAAGGATATCATATTATAAACCTACCTTTTTATGATAGGATTGATTTCAGAGGCTCTTTATACGCCTTTATAGGCTGCTTATTCGCTATCAATAACGGAGCCTCTTGTTCGGTGCTGATTATGCAAGTAATCAAGTTATCGCCGGTTTTTTGTCATTGGTTAATAAGCGAACTTACATATTGTTTTTATAGAATTTACTTCTAAATTCCTTTATTTTCTTCATAAATTGTATTATCTTTTTTCTTCCATTTGCTTTTCCCGCTTAATAAATCTTCCTTGTTTTGAAGAAAAGTGTTGCCTGCTTCTGTTAAACATTTTAATGAAACCATTCCTCCACCGCTTGCAACGATTACAGCCTCGTTCTTTCCTTTAACATAAACGCAACCATCTTTTGTATTATCTTCCATTTTAATCTATTAGTTGGATATTTTTACTGAATTTTTTATTATATCTTCTACATTATCACTTTCAGAACAATACCATCCAAAGGGCATATTTTTCATTTGAGACATGTAGTGAGATTTGTACGCTTGATACCATGTATTTCTTACCTCTTGAGAAACTTTTGATATTTTTTCCTTTTTCACTCCAACTTCTTTCTCTGCAAACGAACATGCCTCTAAACAAATAGCATCGGACTCTTCCCTGTCAGATGCTATTGGTCCCCAGTGTAGTAATTTCTTATCCGATGATAATGCCCATAAGTCTATCAGAGAGTCATTTATTCTGGATGCCTTCTTACTGATTCTAACGGATGCTATATCAAAGCCATTATCTTCAATTTCATTTTCGCCAATCTCGAAAGCCTCTTTAGTGATAGATATTAAATCTTCTGAGTGACATGAGGTTTTGATTATAATATCTACGTCTTTTACACGGAAATTTGGGTTATCGATGTTCTCAGCGTAGCTACCCCAGACTAAAATTTCCTTGACTCCATTCTTTAGTGAGAAAAGATCTGTTATTAAAGCAATCTTGGATTTTGATTCTTTGATTGTGGGAAAGCTATTTTGATACCAATTATTTCTCATAAATAATGTTTCGATATAAAATTAAATATTACCTTTAAGTTAACATTAGTTTTAGACATAAGTATGCTATGCATACAGCAAGATGATAAGTGAATAGAGGTTGCTTCCATCGAAAGGTGGCGCAATGCTAGACGGTAGTTAACAAGCCACTTAACGGATTTAATCCGGCTACCCCTCCTACCCCAGCAAATGATGACAATACTGGGCATGGCAACAAAAAGGGCATTCATCAAGCCTCTATTCACTGAAAAAGAAAGCGAAATTCTTCTCATCTTTATATTTTTTTCGCAGTTGGGTGACAAACCCAACTTGTCAGTGTCGTTTAAAAAGGTTCAACATTATATTTTATATCACTTTTCATCATAACCACTCATCTTTCTGGTGAATTGAATAAAATATAATATTTGTATCTATGAAATATTCGACCGTTGTTTCAAACGGTTGAATATGGATCGGAGCGAAGCGACGAGCCTTTTACCTTTTATATATTATCTTATATGTATAATTAAAATATTATAATTTGTGATTTAAAAGAGGCCAATGTTCTGTTAATGTTTTACAACAGTTAACCATTATGAAACTACCATATTATAATAAAAAAGAAGAATGGAGAAATGAACCCATATCTGATAATCAAATGGAATTTCTAAAAGCTTTAAATTATGGTAATGATATAATATATCCTTATTATGATTATGTAGATAATGAAGGATATCCTATTAGATGCTATTCCAAAGGAGAAGCAAGTGATATAATAGATGTTTTAGTATTAGAACCATCTGGTTCACAAAAAGAAATGCTAGAAAACCTTAGCTATTCATGGAAAGAAATAAATAAGATGGATCGTAAACAAGCTGCAAGTGCAATAGATAAAGCATTAGAAAATAGCTTACCAGAAGATAGAAAACCTAAGATTTCTGATAAAGATAAAAAATTAAAAGAATGGTAATTAAGCAGTTTGTAAATCTAATGTTCCAGCAGGATCCGGGTAATCAATAGGATCATAATCTTCATCATTACCCCCTCTATTATGATTTATAATCATCAATTTTATCTTTTCACAACATTCAAATGCATTATATCCATATATAGATCCAATACATTCAGAAGGAGAAGACTCAATATCATATGATGTAAGACAATCTCCTATAAAACTAATCTTTTTCCAATAAGCCTTACCAATAGGATAACCATTGGCAGACCAGGAGAATACTATATTATAATATTTCATATTATAAGAATATATAGAAGATAATATTGTATTAATAGTTGAAAGTTGCTCATCTAGTAATTGTTCAAAATTTGTATTTAAAAAATCACTTGGTAAAAATAAAGTAGAAAACCTAGAATTAGCACTTATAAATTCAACAGGATTATTAGATGTATCAAATAATACCTCAGAGCTTTTTATTATATGCAAGTCCCAATCTTGAGGCCAAATTTTCATTTTTTATTTTCCTTGTAGGATTTTATATAGAATTATATTATAATATCGTATGAATTGGTATATAAATATAAAAACATCCCAAAAGAGAGGAGGAAGATTGGTTGTAGTAGATGTACAGCCAGCATATGCTTCTTATATTGGATTTGATATGCATGAATTTACTAAATTTATGTCAGGATATAGCAGTATACTAATTCTATTTAACGGACCAGAAATGGGATATGAAGGACAAAATGAAATATCAGAATTTTATTATGAAAACGGATTAAATGAAAGAAATCTTGGGAAATTATCTTTCTTTGAAAAAGGATATGCCTTTTTTAGAGATTCTATGGATGCTTGTTGGGCAAGAAATGATATAGTAAAATTAGTTAAATATATGATACAAAAAGGATATACAGATATAAGAGAATTAAAAGAAGAAGATATTGAATATCTAAATATAGAAGAAGTTACAATGGATACCTTAGAAAATCATGGTTTCTATATACCTGACTTAAAAGATACCCTAGCATCATGGAGCGGTGCTGATATTTGCGGAGGAGGCTTAAATGAATGCTTGGAAGAAGTTATAATACTGTCCGAAGCTATGGGTCTAACCTTTAATAATATATCTAAATTCATTTATTAATGAAAGTTTTACTGGCGCACGTAAATATCCTGGATTTTTAAATTAAATAAATTATTAAATAAGATATATTATTATTCTACGGCTTTGTTATTTATAAATTTACTTCTCGACAAAGTTAAAAACACACCTATCTGTTCCGATGGCGACTTCTAAAACTCTGGCCTCACCTGAATTTCCTAAAGATTGAGTCCACTTGCAGTCATTTCTAATACTAACGGAACAGACTTCCATATTTGTTTTTTCGCAAACTACATCCACTGTGCGGTCAGAATATTCCGGTAAACGATCACTATCTTCGATACGACATGGACCGATCATTTCAGATATCATATTTTGAACGGCAGGAATAACCGCCTTGCTATAATCGTTCGCCGTATTAATAGCATACGCACACTGAAACTCTAACTGGTAGAATTCTTTCAGGCGCATGTTTTTCGTGACCTGATCCTGCTCTCGTCGGAAACTCTTACCGTGCTGCCAGATACAGAGCGGCATTCTCATCTTCTTTTCGGTATGTTCTAGAAGCCACTGAAGATAACGGTAACTTCCCATTGTGGTTTCAGGACGCAACACTAAATCATCAACCGCAAAGTAATCAGCAGGAGTGTAGCTATTGTTTATAAATTCCACGGGCGTTAGCAGCGGGGCTTCCACCTGTATCATCTCAAACGCACGGTTTTCTCTCTTTAAAACGGTCTTAATACCGTCAACGAAATGACTAGCTAACATCTCTCGCAGTCGAATTTCCTTCTCGGTCCAGAAAACTAAGCCATTTTTATTGTAAAGCGTGTCCATTTGTTTCCTCAACTACTTAGAGTTAAATACGAATTCAAACTTAATAAAGATTATACTAATATATCCTGAAATATAACATCACAAAATCTATCAATGATTTCTATAATACTTTTACTCTCATTTAGATCTTTTACCAAATGAGCAGGAAATATATCAGGACCATGAAGCAATCCAAGCATAGATGCTACAATACTTCCTGTAGTATCAGCATCTCCTCCAGATGTTATTGTTTCATATAAGGTTTCAATACCTTGATCCCTGATAAAAAAAGCATAAGACATTGCTAAACTATCGAATACGTAGCAAGATCCTTTATTAAAAATATTTATAATTTCCTCATTAGTTGTATTTTTAGTAATCTCTCTTAAAGATTTAATTCTTTCTAGAAATTTATTTACACTTGGAAGATGAGCTTTGTATGAACTTTTCTTATAATAACTAATAGATGCCCATTCTATGACAGATATAAATTTGTCTGCTTCAAATTCAGATGCCTCTTCTAAAGACAGCAGATATGTTAAAACACCTAAATGGCATAATGCAGATTCAATAGCAATATCACTAGGATGTGACATAATTGCTAATTGAGATGTTTCGATTGTTGGCGATTTAGATAAAGATAATCCAAGAACCGCAAGCGGGGACATCTTCATCACAATGCCGTTTCCTTGCCCCTTAATCTTCTTTGAAAGATCATTAGGAATTCCAGCGGCATCCCATTTGGTACCATTCTTAAGTCTTTCTACAGCCTCCCTGGTGCTTCCTCCCCATCCATTAGTGCATTCATCATAACTTTTAATATGGTACGCAGCTATTGAATTAATATTAAATACACCTTTTTGATCTATTATAGATTCAATGATAGCCTTTGTTAACTGCCAATCATCTGTTGTTAGACCAACAGGGGCATCTTTGTAATTATCATACCCTCCTGATTCATATTTAGTAATTTTTCCATATTTTTCTTTTATATATGTATTAGATTTACACTCTACTGGCCTTCCTAAAGCATCCCCTATCGCAGACCCTAAGAGCATTCCTTTTACATTTTCTAATTTTTTATGAAAAATTGCTAATGCATCTAGGAAAAATGGTATCTCAAAATGCTTCTTTGTTATGTCAATCTTAGCTGGCATAGATTTTCCCTATGGATATAATTTCATCGTCATTCATCTTTGTTATATCTCTGCCAGGAAACTTCCATTGGTTAAGAACCCATATAATCTCTGTTATATTCTTAGTAGGATGCTTTTCCTTAAGAAGTCTTATAACTTCACATAACTCTTCTATTTTACTAATATTGTTTTCCATTTATTTATTTATTTTCTTTATTTTCTTTATCTCTAAATGCTCTTCCCATTGCGATAAGATCATCGGCATTAAACTGAGTCATATCATTATCTTTTTTCTTATTTACAGTACGCTTCTTTTCTGGTCTACTAATTTTTTCAACTTCTTCCTTACTGTAAATAATTTCTGTAGACATATTATACTCGCCTGTAACAATTACAGTTTCATCTGAATTAGAATTTTCCTTTTCCTTTTCCTTTTTCTCTTTCTCTTCCTTTTCCTCTTTTGATAGCTTTGCTTTTAACCCATTAGCCTGCCTAATAGCCATTTCTCTTAATTCCATAGATCGAATGAATTGCCTTATTTGGAATTCAGTTATGATCCAATCTTCCTTATCTTTTAATAATGAAATAATACTGTTACAAAATAAGCTATTAACCTCAAAAGCCTCACTTGGGTTTTCAAGCAAATCCATAAGAATAGCAAAAGACAGCTGCTTAGTACGAGCATCTACGTGTCCCCATCTAATATCTTCTTTTGTAAATTCGTAAACGTTTTTGGCTAAATCTAATATTTTAGGATCGTAACCATCTTTCGTAACATAAACAGTATTAGTTTTGGCAATACCAAAATACTTTTTTGTCATTTTAGATTTTACAGAATTTTCTTCTACTGCTGCCATTGCTAGGACTCCTTTAAAGAATAAACAATTAATTTGAATCACTGGCGATCATCACCAGTAGGATCGTAAGTTGCATCGTTTTAATATCCGTAGATATATATAATCCGGAGATTATAATAGTGCTTTTAATTCTTCAACACTAATCGTTTTAACACCAATCTCTTTTGCTTTGTCAGACTTACTTCCAGAACCTGGGCCTGCAACAAGGTATGACGTTTTCTTATTAACACTAGATGAACACTTTCCTCCAGCATCTTCGATTAACTTTTCCCAATGACTTTTTCCATCATCAAACCCTCCACTAAGACAAAAGATTTGACCAGTTAATTTTCCGTCTTTAGGAATCTCAATATCTATATATCTTAATAACCTTTCAATTTCTTCATTGTTATCAATTATGGATTGTTTTATAATCTTTGCCGTTGGAACACCTATTCCTTCAATAGAAGATAGTTCTTCTTCTGTTGCTTTAAGAAACGCATCGACGGTTCTAAAACGATCAATAATAGACTTTCCAGCACTTTTACCTGCTGATTCTATTCCTAATGCAGCAAAAAATTTCCAGAAAGGAACTGAAATTTTTCTAATATTAGTTAATATTTTTTTAATTTCAAAATCTGTATATTTCTCTGGAGATTGAACCATATAAATAGATGCTATAACAAGTACCGCCTGTCTTGGCGTAAATTTAGCACATACCATTACTTCATTTTCATCTATTTGAAATAAACAGGAAGGATTTATAACTAGTCCGTACTCCATTAACTGAGCAATCTTACTTTCTCCAAGACCAAGCATACCAATCGTATCAGTAAAATGAAGTATTTTACTAATGTTTTTACTTGGACAATTTTTGTTTTCACAAACTAAATCATACATATCTTCTTGACTTTTTGTAGCAGGAGTATGATTTAACTTTGTATCACTGTGGCAAGATGGGCATGTTTTTGGAAAATCAGGATTAGAAATTTCTCCTTCAGAAATTCCAATAATTTTTGGAATAATTTTTCCTGCCTTAATAAGAATTACTTTTGTTCCAATACTAATTTTATTTCTAAGCATAAACCCTACATTATGCAAAGCCGCCCTGCTAACATCTGTTCCTGCCAGTTTTACTGGCTTGTCAAATACAGCAACAGGAGTTATAGATCCTGTTCTTCCCGTTTTCCATTCAATATTTTCAATAACAGGAAAGGCTCTTTCCTCAGAGAATTTCCAAGCCAACTTTCCTTTAGGATTTCCTGTTTTAGGATCTCCTGTTCTTCCAAGCTGTTCTTGATCCTCTAGTGTATTTACACTTAGTACAACTCCATCAACTTCGTAATCTAAATTTTTGAGATTATCTTCCATTATCTGTAAATCTTCGAAACTATAAGGTCTATGTTGAACAAACTTAATACCAAGATGTAGATTAGCCCATTTTGCTCTTTCAATTTCCGATTTATACATCTGGTTATCGAATCCCTCGATGCAATATCCTATAAAAGATATCCTCATATCTTTTACCTTTTCAGGCTCTTTAAATTGACGAATACCACCAGCAACATGGTTTCTTGGATTCTTTCTTAATTCTTCGCCTTTTGATTGCAATTCTTTTTGAACTTTTTCAAAATCACTTAGATAGCAAATTAACTCTCCACGAATGGAACAAGTTATATTATGATTTAATCTTTGAGGAATAGAATCTACGAATTTAACTTGATCTGTAACGTCCTCTCCATTAACTCCATCTCGTGGCCTTAATCCAGCTTTCTTTAATACTCCATTTTCGTAATAAAGAGAGATAGCAACTCCATCTAATTTGTAAGATTGAGACAATTCTACCTTATATCCAATCTCAGAGTTAATATCTTGAATCCATTTTTCTAACACCTTCTCTTGAGTGGGTCTATCCTCATGACTTGCTTTCGATATAGAAGTCATTGGAGGATTATGTACAACTTTCTTACTATTTCCACTGTAAGATGATGCTGTTGTATCTTTAAATATATCAGAAGATGGATTTAACTTATGAAGTTCATTTCTAAACATATCATAAGATGGGTCGCTAATAGTACTACCAATCTTGATACTAAGTTTTACAGACAACTCATCTGGTAATATACAAGGATTGCCTTCTTCATACAAAGTATCAAGAATAGCAATAGCCTCTTCAAGAGCTTCACAATGATTTATATCATTTTTCATTTTGTATCCTGTATGTCTTTATAATAAGTTAAGATAACATCTATATTATATAGTTGTAACTATAATTTTAGAATGAGAATTTTACTCTTTTTGTAATTTTATCTATAGATTTTATAATAAGACCATTTTTATTAAGTTTTAGACAAATCTGATAAATAACAGCAGAAAAATCATTAGAAGTTGTTTTATAACCTCTTTTCTTAACAGAAGATGACAACTCTTGCAAGCTCATTTGTTTATCACTTTCTTCTAAAATATCTAACACATGATCTGATAATCTTGTATTATTATAAAATAATTTTCTTTTATTTGTATTATTTGGTTTTAAAAGAGTTTTAGACTTGTCATCAATATTTTCACACTTTTTTACAAAAATGCTTCTCTTTGCTGCTAATCTTTCCAGTCGTACTAGTATTCTCATTTGATTGGAAATGACTTTTTGCTGACTCTTAATGAGATTTTGAATCGTGGACATACAAGGCTCCGTTAAGGTGAATGGTTATTCACTAATACTCTCGCCTTGATTTTCCGGAGTTGTTCTTTGTATTTTCAGCTAATTTTTTAACTAAAACTAATGTTAACTTAAAGGTAATATTTAATTTTATATCGAAACATTATTTATGAGAAATAATTGGTATCAAAATAGCTTTCCCACAATCAAAGAATCAAAATCCAAGATTGATTATTCAAAATACAAAATTATAATTGAAAACCCAAAAGGTTCATATAAGTCATTTGAAACAGAAAATGACCCTGTGTGGAATGCGTATCCACTTAAAGGTGTAACATATCCTGTGGATTATGGATGTATTAATGGTTACGGGGGTGAAGACGAAGCCGAGCTTGATATTTTTGTTGGCACGGGCAATCAAAATGGATATATCAAAGTATGGAGATTAGATGTACCCGAAGAAACAAAATTTTTCATCAAACTGACGGATGAAGAATTACAAAATGTTTTAGAGGTGTTTAAACCTGTACTTTTAAAACACGAGATTCTTGATGATGAAAATTTCATTTCTGAAATTGAAAAATTCAAAATAAGTAGTAAGAATTTTTGATATTAGCCGCAAGAAATTCTTGAGGATAATCAGGATCAATAAGCCATTCTTATCCAATTATAGACTCAACAAATATATTATTTTCTACCTGCCATAATTATAACTTTAATATAATCTTCTTCCTTAATATTATTTAATGTTTTCAGTAATAAGCTAAATCTTTTACATCTTTCTATTTCATACTTGTCTTCTTCTTCTTTATGTTCTAGTTCTTTTAGAATCTTATGATATGATATCATGGCATCTAGTCTTAGACTTCTGCATGAGATAAAACCATTCATTGTTTGTTCTTCAGCAGATATCCAATCTGTAATGGTTTCTATTCCAACTTCTTTTGCAAGATCTACGTCTGAATAATCAGAATTAATCTTTGAGCCTTTTGTTTCTACAGTATATCCTAATTTTTCTATTATTATAATAGACTCTCTTGTAGATCTCTCGTCTTTATTTCCAACAAGCAGATTAAATACGCCTTCTAACGTATCAACTAAAAAAATAGACAAAGAAGATGGAAGTACCCAAAGTCCTCTTTCAGATGAAAATGTGTCTTTACAGAAATCACTGTAAATCTTTAAATCTTCATTTGAGGGAACGTAGTCTACGATTGTTTGAGAGTTTGAATCCATGTTTATTTATTTCTACTTCTTTTTTTTCCGGAGTTATACGTCCCTTGATTTTGCACTCTGGTGTTTTTAATATTATTATAATAGATCCTTTGCGACGAGACAAAGGGCAGTAATATGGAAATTAATAAAAGTTTAGGTATAGTGTCTGGATCGGGGTGGAACAATTGGAAACGACATTCTAACGGAAAACTCAAAACACACACGGTGTCACAGTCGTTCAGAAAAAGTAACAGACATCTTTTCGCCTAATATAAAAGGCAGTAACATTGGGATTTTGGTTTATAGGTGGTATTTATCACCACGTTAATCCTTTTATCTCATAAAAACAGTCTTTTACAGGACCGTTTACTAATTCATTTAAGCATATAAATAAAGTTTTACCCTTTTTAACTTCTAATTTTGTATGATAATGACCAAATATCCATATATCAGGTTGATGAATATCATACATGGCTTGCAGTGCATGCTCTGTTTTGCTGGTAAATTTTATTTTCTCTCCATTTGAAAATACACTTGGAGAATTACGTAATGCCTCATCTTTAATAATAGTAGGACATTCATGAGAAACCATTATAGATGGCTTGGTATTACTGTATATCTCTATTGCCTTCTGACAATCCGCATAAGACAATTCTTCGTCTGCCCACCAATCTATATTTTCAGTTCTATGAACTTTATCAATAGACCATCCACCACTAAGATAGAATAAATTTTGTTTATTAAGATACCCATAGTCTCCAAGGTATTGATCTAACGGTTTAATTAATTCAGGATTATCATGATTGCCTCTAATAAATTTATGCTCTTTTTGATCTAAAAAATTATAATTTTTTAATAACTCAATATCTCCTTTGTCAAAGATTCCAAAGTCTCCAATTTGCAAAGAACAATCAAATCCTTCCTGTTTTCCACCAGGAAGTATCATATTATTCTGCATCCAGAGTAATTTGCCAAATTGAGCATGAGCATCTCCTATAAACCACATATACTAATCCTTATTTTAATTAAGAAGCTTGCATTTCCCAAATCCAAATTGCATTTTTAGATTGATCTATCGCTCTTGATACTATCCACGGAAATGAAAAACTACTATTTGGTATTTTTAATATTCTTTTCGCTCTATGAGTATTTCTATTTCCAATATGAATATACTTTTTAACCTTTCCTAGTATATATTCTTCATTAACACCATACTGAGAACCGTTCTCGTCTCCATACTGATATTTATGAGTAGCGAAACAGCCTATAACTATTTCAGGCTTTAGTGTTTCAACTGCCTCTACTGCTTCAAGCCTCATTACATCGTTTGGAGGATGAATTGGTTTTTGCCTTAAAGCATTATAATAATTCATTATTTCAGGTATAGTTTGCATATAAGAATCTGTCATAGGAATACCTAGCGATCTTCCTATATGACCATGACCTGCACAAATCTCAATTGCAAAATGATTTCCTATTTCGTTTCTTAAAAATTCTATAAGTTCAGATGTGGGAATTTGATAAACCCCATTTCTTACACACCATAGACATATATCCTCGTTAGGAATATTTTTTATATTATCATATGGAACTACTTTTGGAAGTCCGTCCTTTCCTAATAGAATAGGATTAAGATAAGAAATATCTTTATCTTCCAGAATGGCTATGCCAGTAGATTGTAAATTAAAAGGGATCATATCAGCATAACCAATCAATTTAGGATTCCGGAGAAAGTGTCTGCACTGTAAAAAATTTTTGCCTACCATATACTAACTAAAATATCTTCATCGAAGAACCAACATTAAAATAGATTATTTAAATTTGATCTGCATATTCCTCAACAATTCCGCTACACCCATTAATCCTGTCAAGAACAGATGCTAAGTACATTTTCAAGAAGTTTTTATCTGACTCTAATGGTATATCATGAATCGCTTCCGAAAATAATCTATTTTTAATAAGTAATTTGGCCGTGTATTCCTTACCACTATGGAATTCATTTTGATTAGTTCTTACTTCTTCTTCTATAATAGAAACAATAGCTGGATGAAAAAGTTTTTCGCGGGAAATGTCAATTTGGCTTTGTTTCACATTTATATCCTTATTACTCTAATCCTATTAGAAGATTTTTCTTCATCTCGTTACGCCTTATTATCTCTTGCTCACATAACTTATAGAACTCTTTTCTATAAGGCAGTTCATGCTTGGCAGGAAGAGTGATAGTTAATATGGCTAATAATAAATGAAGTGTAGCGTTTTTTATATCTAAAGAAGAAAGATATGTATTTATTAAATCAAACTCTCCAGATATTAATCTTTCATCCATATAATCATATATTATATCAAGACCCTTGCCTATATCATTTATCTTAATAAAAGATTCTGCTGTCTTTATCTTTTCTTCCAGTATATCCATCGTTTCCATAGTATGTTAATCTTTCTTAAATAAATCAGAGTTTTCCATGTTTATCTGTAGGGAAACTATAAATCTTTTAGGATCGTCAATAGTCTCTTGTTTTGACTTTTCAAAAACACATGCCATCTTTTCAGCGATACATACGGCTTCTTCAAGAGAATATCTAGTTTGTCTTAAAAATTCATCCTCTCTAGAACTTGGAAGAGATTCAGCTTCAAAGTCTTTCTTTTCTTTATTGTAACACAAGAAACTTCCCTGTAATACTGCCCATTTATCTTCATTAGTTTCATTATATCCTTTACGACTTCTTAACATTATATCAATATTAAAACTATTTTGGCCTACACCATATGACCATATGGTAAATTTTGTTGCTTTTTTTATTAATTCTTCTATGTTCATAGATAACCTTAAGGACTTGTAAGTTGTAAACTAACCTTTGTTATATCTTCCGCGAAAAATTACCGGAGTTTTATCTCAGAGTTAAAATACAATCTTCTGTATTTATAAAATATCGGAATATTGACTAGTCCAAATATAAAAAGAATAATAGAACCAAGTCCAATCTGCCCAGTAAGATAAATCATAATATTGGCAAATAATAGGTATGTAGGAAAAGAAAATAAATACATATAATAATCAATTTTAGAATTCTGCTCTTTAGTCATATGATTCAACCTTATCCCTTTGTATTTACATAGTAAATTCTTTTGAGATATACTCTTCCATTGTTGTGGTATCGAATCTATCAATAAGATACCATACTTTATTCTTTTTACCAAGAACAAGAGGATCCAATTTCCTGTTAAGATTTATAACTGGTTTTTTTATATGCCATTTTTCTACTTCCTGTAGTACGCATATATCGTCCCATGCTTCAGATTCCACGTGATTCTTAATATTATTTCTAGTACCTTTTGGAATAATTCCTATAAATTTCGAAGATATTGTATAATTTCTTGGCTTATCTTCAAAATAAGTTATAATAACACCAAGGGTACCAAGTATAAAAGGAACTTCCATCATAATGCATATCACAAATCCAACAACCCTCAGAGTATAATATGGAATTTCTAATGAGAATGCTCCAGGGGAAATATAATACATAAGTATCGCAAGAGTAGCACATATGGCTAAACATATAATAATTTTTTTTTCTAATCTATCAGCCACTCTGAAAGTTTGTATATTTTCATTTTTTTTAAGAACATTATATAAGGCAAATCTTGGTAAATTTTTCCCATTGATATTCTGAGAAGGATGTTTCATAGCTAACACCGCATCCATATCAAAAACAGGATATTGAGCATGAATAGATTTATCTATATTGGCAAAATTTTTAATAACCTGAACAGATTCAAAAGCTTCCCTCTCAAGAGGCAAAATATCGTTACTATTAAAAATTAGAAATTTATTGTTTTTATCTACTATGTTGTTTTTTACGATTTCGTCAAGAATGCTGGGTTCTTCTAAAGTTTTCATTTTTTCCTCTTTATGATATCTTATTGAAGTGTTTAATATTACGCAATTTCTAATACGCTTTCTTCCACTACTTCTGATTGAGCCTCTTTAGGCCCAAACTTCTCATATAAGACTGCAACGACATTTTTAGCCTCTACACCCTTATCACCTTCTATAGCATTAGAAAGCAGATCGCACAATTTAAGCATGTTTAACTTATTCATTAATTCCATTCGATCACCATGCTTTTCTAATACACTAGAAAGGTAAAACATATAAGATAAAGAATCTTCGCCTCTTAGGTAAAGACCTCTGTAATCTCTTTCTCTTGTTTTTCTCATTTCAGAAGCAGGATATTGTAATTCAACAGAACCAGTCTTAATATGACCCTTTAGTACGTTAGAGCAATTGATAACCTGAGTGGTATCCTCTTTGGCGGTTTTTGACATTTTAATCCTTTTTCTTTATAGAATTATGCTTAGTTCTTTGCGAATACGTTTTTTAGCCTCTTCTGCTTTTGTAAAAAGTTTTTTTATTTCTTTAATAATCAGTTCTTCATTTTCATTAGTTAAATCGCCATAGTATTCTTTAATTAAAGATTCTATGTTAACTTCTTCATTTGTATCATTTGCTGTTATTGCTGCTATTGATAACTCTATAATCGTAGATAAAGCAATATCTCTAGCGATGGATACACTTATTTTCTCTTTTGTTGGATCAATCATGTGAAGATTCCGGAGTAATAAAGACTTTCGCGGCAGCGGTCAAGAGATATAGGCTGTGACTTCACACTTACTAGCACCTGGCTCAGCAAGCCAGTGCCATGAAAAAATTAACATGTTATCAACTTCGACAGGAGGATTAAAAGGATTTCCAGTATCGCCTGATTTGCCAAGAATATATGAAAATCTGCCATCTGGCTGTCTGTCATTAAAGCTAGGAATGGATATTAAAGCGTATCCATGATTGGCAAGAGTGTTACTTATCTCAGATAAAGCTTTTCCTGGCTTTTCCCAATAGATATTTTTTAATAAATTAGCTATATCTTTTCTTACAGGATCATTAGGCTTTATATTATTTCTAATATTCTTATCTGATTGATTTAATTGATTTATTTGATCTATTTGACTTTCTTTATACCAAGACATATTTATTTCCTTATTATATTGTTCTTTCAACATCCTGCTTAACTGATAAAACTCTTTCCCTTACTCTTTTAGATAATCCATTCTCATTAGGTAAATATAATTCGAATATCTTTTTAGGATTACCTTCTGTTTCTTTATTATGACTGTTAGTTCCTAACCTAGTGAGAGACACAGAAACCCCTTCTTTTCCATTTCCGCGAATTACTGCGATAGCCTCAAGCTCTGCTCTTAAATGAAATTCAAAGTTCTCTGCTACCTTACCGTGAACCAGTAGTGTCATTGAATTAGTATTATTAATACTTAATTGATATGTCTGGTCCTCATTAATATCTATACCTGGACCAGATTGCAATGTTTGAGCAAATTTTGTTCTTATTATCTTCATTAGTATCCTGGGTTATATCCAGTTTCATCAGTATCAATAGATACTTCATCAATACTATTTTTGAATCTTTCAAACAAAGACTCTCCAATATTTTTATCTATAGAAATTTTCTGATTGTTTGATTTTATATAAGAATCTAAGTACACCCTGCCTTCATCACTTTCTTCCGGCCAACCAACCCTGTCATTTCCACCATACATGCTCTTATTAGTATGGGAACCTTTAGATGAGAACTCTATAACTAACTCTCCATAATAACCAGATTCAGGAATCTTTTGTAAATAAGGCTTTAAGTGTTGTAAGGTAGGATCGTTTTCTAAACTGTGTGTTACATTATAAACGTTACCATTTGGATCAGGATCACCATTAGGAGATAATAGTGATACTTCAATGGAATATGACCCATTGGTATTCCATTCCTTAGTTTGCGATAGTATTCTTTTTAGTTTTGCTGTTCTTATAATTTTCATATTATCCTTAAAATGGTATATTATTATCTAATAGCGGTTTCGGATTTCTTCTTTTAGCCTTATATACACCTGGGTTTGAATCTCTAATCTTATTTTTATCAAATCCTGTCATGTCTGTTCCTATATTATCATTGATGCCGTTATTTCTATTTAAACCATCATCATATAACTCTTTATTTCTTTCCATTTCATCATCTGCGGCAGGGTTTCTTCCTTCTTCGAAATATCTTTCGTTTGCTCGCTCTGCTTCCATCTCTCCTTCTTCTAAATATCTTTCGCCTGCTCGCTCTGCTTCCATCTCTCCTGTTGATTTTGCTGTTGATTTTGCTTTGATTTTTGCAAACTCTTCATCTGAAATAGGAGAAGGAGAAGGAGAAGGAGAAGGAGAATCAGTGTTAAATGGAGAATTTTCCATTAAATCTATAGGTATTTTTCTTGGCTTTGATTTTTGCTTAAATGCAGGACTGAAAGGAGATATCTCTCCGTCTCCTGGGCGTATGCCAAAAGATGCTGCTAATTTTCTAAATTGCTTCGTTCTTATATTTTTCATAATTTGTCTCCATTAATTCATTACAATTACTGCTAACTCTGGAATTTGAGATGTATTAATGCCCATACTTGATAATGCATCTTTAAATTTTACTATGCCAACTTTTCTTTCATGCTGATTTTGGTTAAACCATTCAACCCATTCAGATATTACAGGGTATTTCTGTATAATAGCATTATATGTCATCTTGCCTGGGTCAGGTGAAGGTTCAGGTGAAGGTTGTTGAAATTGATTAGTTTTAATTGTTTTCATATTATTATCCTAAAAATAAATCTTGATCCAATCCCATCCTCTTCCATCTTTTTTCGAATTCATCCTTGTACTCTTTATTTAAGTCAAATCCTATATAATTCCTTTTTAATCTTGCTGCTTCAATCAGTGTTGTTCCTGAACCAGCAAATGGATCTAATACAGTATCGCCTTCTTTGCTAAATGTCTTTATCAACTGAGCAGCAAGAGTCCTTGGATACATAGCAGGATGCATTATACCATTATCTATATCTGATACCTTTGCCGTGAAAACGTCGGAAACTCTCGAAGTACCTGTTTTTATTTCCTTACTCCGCGAATTTTCTACTACGTTTCCATCCCCAAACCTGTCGCTACCTTCAAAACCTATTCTAGTACTAAATACATTACCACAAGCATGTAAGTCCAAATATGGATCAGAACTTTTACTAAACCATAGTATATTTTCCCATACTCTTCTTGGTCTTTTCCTGCTTCCCAGCGGAGGTCCATCAGGCTTAAACCATATAAGCTCTTCACATTCTTTCCAGCCTGCTTTACGTAACTCTAAGCGTGTTCTTAATACATAATCGCTTATTACCCCATCCTTTATATGAGAACGTATTATAACTAATACAGAGCCGTTATCTGTTAAAGCATGTTTGAAATTTTCACAGACTTTCGTAAACCATTCAGCATACTCGTCTTCACCAACTGAAGAATACAAATCCTCACGCTGCTTAGCATAAGGAGGAGATGTAAGCACTAAATTAATTGAATCTTTAGAAAGGTCTTTAGATAGGTCTAAGCAGTTGCCGCATATGTACTGATTATAGTTCATATACTAATTTAATCGAATTTTTACCACCAATTTGGACCACTTTTCGCCAATCCGTCCATTAACCTGGTTCCTATTTGACTTTCTCCAGTTTCTCTTGTCATAATAGTTTGACGACCACGACCTTTGGCATTAAATTTTAATCCTAACCCATTTTTAAGAACCAAGTCTAACTGTGTTGAATTTAAAGTGTTACACATCTTTACAATAAGAATATTTAATTCATTTTTTACACTAGATACTGTTATGCGTAATTGTTGCATCTCTCCAGAAAATGCATCCCAAAGCGGCTTATAATAGTCTTTGTTTTTAACAGGGGCTGCTGCAACTAATATTTTATTCTTGTTACGTCCTGATACTATATTTGATGGATTGTAAGGACCGCGGTTAACAGATACCTGCTCTGGTTGCTGCCGAGCAGGTTGCTGTTGCTGCTGCTGAGCAGGTTGCTGTTGAACAGGCTGTTGTTGCTGTGTTTGTTGAGGTTGAACCAGAGGATGTGTTCTTATTATAGCGTTAATAAGGTTTGTTATTTCTGTTTCAAATTGTTCTATTTGAATACCAGACCGTCTAAAAGCGAAGGCTATACCACCTCTAAGACCTATAAATCTTGATTGATCTTCTTGTTGACTAAATTTTTTGAATTGACTCGTTTGTATTGTTTTCATATATTATTACTCAATGTTGTATAATTGTCTTCCCAAATGATATAATCTTTTACTGACCCGTCAAATCTTACTGTTTTCATCCCGGATTCAATAGCCAAGTTTTTTAACTGACTTTTCTGAGTAGGTGCTATTGAGTCTATAACATAATTATTAGCATATATAGTGTCATGTATATATGTAACCCTTATCCATCCCTTCTTCATTAGGAATTCATACACATTTATATCACTGGATACTTTATTATTGTAAATCTTTTGTATAATATCCTTCCCTTCTATTCCATGATCCATACTTGTTACAGGATAAAACTTCCCATCAGGTGATAGCCATGATGCCATGTTCGCTTTTGATGCAAACTTCTTTTGGGATGTTACATATTCGCTTTCTTCTTCTTTTTGCCAAAGAACTATGTCTCTTGGAGTACCATTGTCAAATAATGCTATCTTCTTTCCAGATTCAATTGCAAAATCTATTAGAGCTTTTTTTTGTTTATAATTTATACTCTTTGTTAAAAAATTATTACCAATTATCTGATTCGGATATGCTCCATTAGAGTTTCCAACCCTGATCCATCCTTGTTGCATCATGAATTCATACGCATCTGATTCATCAAAATCATTATAAATATTTTTCTTAAGTTCCACAGCTGCGTCTTCGTGATATGATCCAGGAGAATTAGGATAAAACTTGCCATCAGGTGATAACCAGGATGTCTCATTTCCAGCTATAATTATTTTTTTATACCAATTCATTTGACTTTCTGGTTAACGTAAAGTAGCTGTTTGATTTTTTTATATCCCATTCATCCGAAAAATATCTATTTAATAGTTTATCATAAATACTAGATCTTCTATTTTTATTAGTTAACCATCCTATTTCTGTATTTGAATATATAGCTCCTTCCAAATTCTTTAATGACGCTATTGCAGGTTCTATATTAATATTAAACTTATTCCAGTCTATATTACTATATAAATTTGCAACTACATCATTACAGGCTTTAGCAACCTCAGTAGGATATTTTGTTATATCATTGTTTTGAATAGCATATGTAACCTGAGATATATAACCCAATACTCGATTAATATCAAGATCAGGTCTCGCTTCTGGAGTTCCCATGTTTAACTTTTTATATAAATTTATTATTCCCTCGTCTGGTTCAATCATAGTAACTTTATGGTTGTTTAGCGTTACAGTTAAATTTCGTAGCTCTTTTATCACGTTGTTCAAATAAGGAGATGGATCGGTTTTATTCATAACCTTAGTGTCACCCTTCCCCTTAATCGCGTGAAATGTTATAGTTTTAGCTTTTAATTTATTAGCTTTATTTTTTATAACATAAAGAACACCAGGTAATATATCTTTGTCTCTCGCGGAATTTTCAGTTTTGCTGGATTCGTCAGCTAATGTGTCGTTTACATAAAATACAATATTATAAGAGTCGTCACCCTGAGGCTCCATTTGAACCTTAACCACGTTTCCGTAAGATGTTGTAAATTGATATTGTATTAGAGATTTTGCTGTGTTTGTTCCTGGATTCTTTATTATGTCACGCTTCCTAACAGTGTTGATAGGCTTGGTAGGTCTTGCTAAAGCTTGAGATGTTACGTATTCATTGGTATCATATAACGCAATGTTGCGACCTGATCCGTTATCAAAAAGAATAGAAATATTTTTACTATCATGTAATTCTTTTAAGTATTTCTTCTGAGATATCGTATATGTCTTGGTTATATCGTTTTCAACAAATACTGAGCTAGACCCGGAAAGCCTAAGCCACCCTTTACGCATTAGAAATTCATAGTGTAATTCAATAATCTCTCCAGGATACCTAGTGTCCCTTATATAGTTTTCTGCACCCAAGTGATCTTCATTATTATTATGAATAAACTCTCCAGATGGAGATAACCATCCGTACCACTCATTGCCAAAAGATACTTTATACCAGTTCATAATATATATTTATCGAAATTATGCTTAATTCCTTTGCAATCTTTGCACTTGAACTTTTTCGAAGGATTTACGTAACGATATTAGTAAGTGTACGTAGTATAACAAGAAAGGACTACTTATGAAACTTTTTTACTTTTTGACCGCGATTTTAATGTCTTGCTCAATATCTAATGCAGGATCATCTGTTCATGTATATATAGGAATTGGTAATCAGCCAAGATATCAAGCACCAAGATATGTTCCACCAGTTATATGCCAGACACCAATATATGTCCCACCACCAGTTGTTTATTGTCCACCAGTTTATTATCAACAACCTGTTTATCAACAACCTGTAGTTTATTATCAACAACCTGTTTACCAGGCACCAGTAGTTTATTATCAACCAAGGTATTACCAACCAGTTTATTACCAACCAGTTTACAGAAGAGATTGCTATTCAAATACTTACCACAATAGGTATCACAGGTAATATCTTACTCTTTTTCTATATCTACTTGATTAACTCTATTTAGGCCGGTTACAGACTCAAAGAGTCTGCATATTTCATTATGCCCCGCTTCTGCTTCTTTCCATGTCCTATATCTTCTCATGTTTCCAACTAAATCAAATCCTAAAACTGATTTGGCTGCTTTTTGCGTATCAGTCTCAGGATCAAATGCAATATTAGTAAAGTTTTCACCTTCTAAATCATCGAATGCCATTGTTTCAAAGAAACATTTGTCTTTTTCCGCAAAATTACAGTTAGAACTAGATATGCCTAAGAAAACTGTAGATATTCTGTAGTGACCAATCGTATCTAGCCCAACTCTACAGTTTGAAAAATTGCTTCTCCAACTTAATGCTAATGTTATATTTTTACAAGGAATAACTTCATTGTTATCATTTAATATGTAAAATATAGGAAAAATCATACCAGGCGGCAAACCAGGTATAGATTCAAAGTCAAATTTACTCTCAGCCTCTTTAAAGTCTGATTCAAAGTCGAATTCAAAGTTATTTTCGTTGTCGCTATATTCCATCTTGTTTAAGAATTGATTCAACTTTTACCGGAGTTTTTTCGTTGGGATACCTTAAACAATTTAGTTCAGCGTTAGATTATCTTATTAATGATTTATTTTACACTTTTTATCCAAGAAGATTTTTTGCCAATTTCAATCCAATCAGCAAATGATAATTTTGCTACTATTTTTCCAGATGCATTCTTAATTATTTGAGATTTATTTTTACTTACAGCTTGCATCTCTACAGACGGAGCTGATTGCGATGGAGATGTATTTGTTTTTAATGATGCTTCTACAGCACTATATAATCTGTTTAATTCTACTATTAATTCTGAGTTTCCCATACCTCCGGTGTTGTTAAAAATATTTCTTTGAACCTGACCAGAAGAATCAAAAACATCTCTTTCATATTTTCTTAAGAAGTCTTTGGAAATACTTTCAAATCTTGTTAATTCATTAATAAATGACTGACCATCACTAGATCTTAAATAATCCTTAGTTAAAGATGGCACGTTCTTTATAGACATCTGTATACCTTGTAAAGATTCTTTTACGTTGTTTAAAACTAACAATTGATCGTTAATACTTTTAATGACATTATAAGATTGTCTTGATACGTTTGATGGGTGATTGAATCCAGTAGGTTTCTTGGTAGACCCTTGAGGCAAATCTTCAGGTCTTACTAAAGGAACAGGATTTAAATTGGGTTCCGCTGAAGGTAAAGCGTCGGTGTCAAGACGATTATCCCATTCTTCTTTTTTCTGTTTTTTATTTTCTTCTTTTCCTAATAACTTTTGTCTTTCTGCATTAGCTATATTTATAAGAGCTGTTTTTATTTTAGGATCAAGATTAAATGAGTTTACATCTCTCAAGAGTCCATCAATATCCTTATTCATTAAGTACCAAAATGAAGCTGTATCAATAGCGTCTTGCTCGTTAAATGGTTGACCATTACTCATAATACCTGATTTTAAGGCTTCTTTGGATTCATGCTCCCAGGCTTTCATGCCTTCTGTTTCACCGCCTTCTCTCTGTTCAAATCCTTGCTTTTGTCCTTCTAACTCGGATAAGCGACTATCAATTATTCTTAAAGCTCTTTGAACTCTTAGAGGAATTGTAATTAATCCAACTCCTTTGTCTAATTTTTCTATCTTTTCATTCCAGGATGTAATAGCTTTGTTCATTTTAGATGCTACAGATTCCCTTCTAGCATCATCAGTTAATTCTAATTTGTCCTTGGTTTCGTTGTAACCCATCTCTATAGGAGAATAAGTATCAGGATCTAATAGCCACAACCTGTCACCCTTTATATCATGATGCAAATAATAATATGGCTTTCCTTGAAATTTAACCAAATTCTCCTCTTTTAAACGAAATACCTTCGGAAGCATAAGACCAGTTATTGACAGTCCAGCAGATTCAAGAGCAGATTTTAACTCTTTCTTTTGAAGTCCAGATAAGGTGTTGTTTATGTCAGATAAAATGCCCCAGTTTTCTGATTTTAATTTATCCTGAGTTGCCGCAGAAGGATCCATTACAGGCATGGCCGATTTTGACATGGCCGATTTTAAAAATCCAAATTTGCAACCAACATCAATCCAGTCATTAAGGGATATTTCAATTTTATATCCAGAAGAACTTTTATGCCATATTGATTTACGTGATTCATTGTTTATCATATCGTTATCCTTATCCTTATCCTTATCGTTATCCTTATCGTTATCCTTATCGTTATCCTTATCGTTATCGTTATCCTTATCGTTATCCTTCTCTTTTTTTTGTTATAATTTTCTGGAATTTTTCCAAAGGTACCTCAAAAACGTAAAAACTAATAATATTTTACTGGAAAATTTTCTGGAAATTTTTATAGGTACCATAAGAGATGTAAAAACGGGTACCCTAAAAAATACTTACCATATTCTCGACTCCGGGAAAATGGTTTTTCAAAAAACGTAAAAACTAATAATATTTTACTGGAAAATTTTCTGGAAATTTTAAAAGGTACCATAGGAGGTACCTTCCTTTTAAAGCCTTTTTTGGTGTGTACCAGTACACGGGGTACCCACAGAGATGTATGGTACCTAATACACAATAACCGGGGTAGGGGTAGGGGTACGCCTGTGTAAGCTTTTCCCGTAGGGATCAGGATGCACTCTGCCCAAAGTCATTAACCTATTAGCTTTGAAATCCGGAGACCTCCGCATAGGGTAGGGGTAGCGGTAGGGGTAGCGGTAGGGGTAGCGGTAGCCATACTCTACTAACCAATTTTAGATAGAATCAGGTACCCCCAGTACATTCTATTGACGGTTCTGACTGGCAGTGTTCACAATAATAATATCCACAAACTTCACACTCGGGCCCATTCTCGTACTCGGCGGCAGTATACGCAACCATGTTAACGCTTCCGTCTGCATGGCGTTTCCAATTGTGCCCTTTATTGTCTTTTGGAATACTCATAATCTTATTAACCAATTTCCTCTCAAATCCGGCTAGGGGAGGGCTTGGCTTGCCCTCCCCTAACTTCTACCTTACCGCCATCTCATCAACCTTTCACATTTCGGATTACCGATCCCGCTGCCCGCTGCGATGGCAGTGTGATTATGCCTTCCCTTGCTTCCTTGTCTTCCCTTGACCGAGCTCCGC
>Ga0209702_10000371_pt1 | contig 92918 bp, 80 predicted proteins | sample FRY01_FD_187210 | JGI IMG/M metagenome (GOLD analysis project Ga0209702, IMG submission 187210) | Freshwater microbial communities from Lake Fryxell liftoff mats and glacier meltwater in Antarctica - FRY-01 (SPAdes) (version 2) | ecosystem: Environmental > Aquatic > Freshwater > Ice > Glacier... | reverse complement strand
CTTCCACCGGTTGCTGCTGCCCTTGCCGGACAAGACGGCCAACCAGCTGTTCGTGGGCTGCGGCAGTCCAGGGCGCACAGGCGATAATCAGTTTATTCGCTCGATGCTGCAGGCCATCGACGCCGGTGCCTACAGAACTGGAACCGATCAGCACATTCAACTTGCCGTCGATGAACGGAACCAGCCCCGTTTTGTCCTCGCCTGTGTACCGGCCAACTTTCCAACCCGCGTCAGTCAACGCCTTTGTCAGCGTCAGAACGATTCCGTCCACGTATTCCGTGTAGATCAGCGTTCCATCTTCAACATGTTCCAGGATGCAATCCAGCTTTGCTTCGACGAGTATCTGCTCCAACCGCAGAAGTCCTGAATTTCCTTTCGGCAGCGCGCGGATATCGTCGATTGCGTGTGAGACATCGACTCGGGGATTTTGCTTCCCAAACTCCGGGTAAGGCGGCATCCAGCGGGTTCCGAGACGTACCAGCCGCTGATGAATTTTCATACAATTATCGACGGTCGCTGCTGTCTTTAGATCACTGTGATCGAGACCAGAAACAAGCTCCACCATCGAAACGCCTTCCCGGAGATTGTTGATCACCGGTGTGGCGGACATCCCCAAGACAGCCAAGTCTGGGTTTGCTTCCGCAGCAGTCGCGCAGAGTGATGTTGTGAGGCGACGGCGTTTCGATGCCTCGTCCGTGCGCTGTTTGATGTAATGAATTTCGTCCACCACCACACAGTCGATCCGATTAGCTCTGACGAATTGTGCCAATCGCGGTTCGGAATCTGGTTGCTGCAGTGTTTCGTAATTCAGAATCAGAAAGCGGGGATTGTTGTCGGCTGGCCAAACAGGCGCAAGCGTTTTAATGGCGATCCGTGCCGCTGGGAAAGCGTTTTGGATCGTATCGATCCAGCCGTTGTGAATCACGGCATTGGGACACAATACCACTGTCAATTCGGCATCGATCACTCGTGAGGCCAGGACAGCCGAAAGCGTTTTTCCCGCTCCTGTGCCTGACCAGTTTCCGACCCGTCGCCGGTCCCGCAACTGTGCGGCAACATGGCGTTGCATCAGGTTCGGCAGGATCAATTCCCCGTTGATTTGAAAGGCGTAGTCATCGGGAATAGGCAGGGACTCGGCAGCGTCTAATTCGGCGCGAAATTCAGTCCTCACTCTCTCCGAGTATTCGCTCTCACGTGGCGTCTCGGTCTCAGACTTTACGCCAGCCAGGAATGCCGGGTCATAAGCTTTCTTCCACAGCTTCGCGATTCCGCTGGCGACGAGAAACTCAACCGCTTCTTCATCCGCCGTTGACCAAAGATCAGACTCCAGAGAATCCAGAATCGCATTCGCAGACACTTCAGGCAGCCGGTCAGCGGGTTCAATGTCGATGTTGTCATCTGTAATCTCGACATCGACATTCTCGTTAAGGTTTTCGTCCTGCGAATTCTCAATAAGGTCTTCCGCTGAGACGCCACCGAACAATTCTTTCAGTTCAGAACCGGCATCGGCGTTTGCGAATTTTTCTAGTGCCTCTGTGGAAAGACGACCAGACGTCAGCGCCTTGACGAATTCTGCTCGACGTGTGCTTCTTGTGGCCAATCCGTTTTGCTGGGCCAGCAAGAAAAACTCCGCTGGTGAAAGCGAATGCAACAAGTCCTTATTGAGCAAGGACTGCACAAAAAGCCGCACATTGTCGAGTGTCCAGCCAGAATTGCAGTATGGGCAGCCACTACTGCTTCGGGTGCGATGCTTGACGGTGGCTTCCCATTCGTGGTCTTCGCCCTTCGGACACTTCCACCAGACCTTCTTTTCTGAACCAGCCACAACGTCGTCGGGAGTCAGATCTCTATTTTTTGTTTGGTGCCACTCCGCTGCGATCTGTGGAAATGCCGATGCAAGCACATTTGTCTGTGAGATTCTCTTACCGGCACAATATGGACAACCACGTTTTGGATTGCTTGTGCGAGTGTTGGGAGTCGCTACAAATTCGTGGTCGTCACCATTTGGACACTTCCACCAGAATTTTCTGCCTGATCCATAAGCCACGTCTGCCGGAGTCAGCTCGCCATTCTTCGTCGGATGCCACTCAGCAGCCACCTCAGGGAATCGTGAGGCAAGTGAGTTGGTGACAGAGACTCTAAAACCACGACAATATGGACAGCCGCTTCTCCTGTGTGTTCGGTTTGCGAGTGTTGCTTCCCACTCGTGATCTTCACCTTTCGGACACTTCCACCACACTTTCCGAGACGACCCAGCCACTACGTCTTTGGGTGTCACATCACCATTCTTCGTTGGGTGCCACTCCACCGCAATGTCGGGAAAAAGTGATGCGAGACAATTGGCGAATGCGACTCTAGGCCTGCGGCCAGGCATCAAGTCGCCGCTATTTGAAGGATGCCACTCGGCGGCAATCTCTGGAAAGAGTGAGGCGAACGAACTACGATCCGAGACCTTCCGGTTTTTGCAAAACGGACAGCTTTGTCCTCGGCGGCTTGTGCGAGCCGTTATCGTGGCTTCCCATTCATGCTCATCCACCTTCGGACACTTCCACCACGCCTTCTTTTTGGAACCAGCCACAACGTCGGAAGGAGTCAGATCTCCGTTTTTTGTCGGGTGCCACTCCGCGGCGATCTCTGGAAAGCGTGAAGCCAGAGAATTCGTCACTGAGACTTGGCGTCCGGAACAGAATGGGCAACCTGAACCGTGTCCAGCAGTGCGACGTTGTCCGGTGGCTTCCCATTCATGGTCTTCCCCCTTCGGACACTTCCACCAGAATTTCTTATTAGAGCCAAAAACAAAGTCGGCTGGAGTCAAATCTCCGTTTTTTGTTTGGTGCCACTCTACGGCGATCTGTGGAAAACGTGAAGCCAGAGAATTCGTCACTGAGACTTGGCGTCCGGAACAAAATGGACACCCAGTTTTCTGGCTGCTTGTTCGATTAGCAAGCGCAGTTTCCCATTCGTGGTCTTCTCCCTTCGGACACTTCCACCAGACTTTCTTGTTCGAGCCAGCAACTACATCAGCCGGGGTCAATTCACCGTTCTTCGTTGGGTGCCACTCAGCGGCGATCTCGGGAAAACGCGAGGCTAACGAGCGATCCTCTGACTTCTGAAGACTGGCACAGCCGGGACAGCCTGCATCCTCTTCTGAGGTGCGATCTTTGGGACTGGCTTGCCACACATGGTCCGTCACCTCCCGACACTGCCACCAGAATTTTGTATTCGAGTCTGCAAAAACCATTGCCGGAGTCAAAAGCCCGTTTCGACTTGGGTGCCACTGCCGAGCAAGTTCCAGGTGAGTGATTGAGAGGGATTGTTCGTCCGCTGACATTTTATCTTCCGCGACTCTTAACTGAATTCATCGCGCACCAATGACCAGCGGCGTTTACTAAATACCTTGAAATGCGGCATTGCGCCCGAATCAAGCGATTGCCTGCCGACTCTTGTACGAGAATTCTCGGACCAAAAGCAATGGTGTATGCGTGGAAGTCTAATTGAGCCACCGTGTAAATTGCGATCCAACTGGCAGGACTGACCGACCATGACGAAAGAAACCGATCTGAATTTCGAATGCGCTAAACTGGAAACCCAGGTTCTGGAATTTAACCTGCTGCCTGACAGGAGTCTACCGCTGCTGCTGAAAGCCGTGGGCGTCGCTTTTGACTGGGAAGCGGGGTTGCTGGATCAGTTGCAGCCACTGCGGGAGCGTCGAGTGATGCCGCCGGAGGAATGACGAGGACTTGCCAGTTGCATCTGGCAGTGGTAGTGTTTCTGTCGGCGTTAATCCCCCGACAAACGTTTTCTCAGGGGCAAATCCCCGGTTACTTACTTTGATGCCACGGATCCTTTGTCATGCCTGATCTATTCAGAACCTGCCGCATCGCCGCTTTCGAGAAGTGGCAAACGGGTACGAATCGCAGTGGCTGCGATATCGACGAATGCTACGACGAGTCCTACGAATGTCGCTGGTAAAAATATGCGCAAGACCAACATAGATATAGGCACATCAGCATCTTTTGTAGTTTGGCCGATTGGTCGTGCAACATTTCAGACCTGCTTTCCGATACGCGATACGACAACCATGACTTTGATGACACGGGACACCAGGATGTTCTGGCCCGCTATCACACGCGTCTAATGATGGTTATCGCGGAACACCTCGCGGACTTACAGAAAATTGCGGAGGAGATGGACATCCCGAAAGGCAAAGTGGCCCGTCAACGGATATCCCCGCCGACCGACATGAATTGGGTGGATAATTTTCACTCATTCGTCAATCGCGTTTGTAAACACAAGGCAGGGAAAGATGGCATTCATCGTTGCAACCATCATCTCCGGTACTGCTTTGGTGACATGAACGATCCATGTCCGTTCAACAATCCCATTAGATTGCCAACCGTAAACCTCACAAATGCAGATGCAATCCAATACCCGAAATTAGCTGATCTTGTTGACGGCGTGCTTACAGCCTACGCGCAGGTCGATGCGCTGCTAATGTCAAACACATCTGCTTTTCGTAAGCTTTGTGAAAAATATGATGACCCGAACTTCAACGTGACATAACGCCTAAGGCATTGACTTCGCGAGTCCGGACGGACGGAGCGGCGTAGCGATCGCGGTTGAGCGGAATGGGCTTGTGGCGATGAGCGCTATTCGAGCCGAAGCTCAAGGCATTTATTCAAGAAGCCCGGTGGTTGCACGACGCCCGGTGGCGTATGAGCAGCGCCTCCGCGCTTTGAACGTTCTCAAATACCGACACACACGACCGGCACACCGGCTTCGAGCGGAACCGTCGATGCGTCTTGAATCTAGGTGACAACCTGGTCGCTCCTCGATAAACTCTCATCGTCCGCCGATGAAACCAGGAGAGCGACAAAAGGTGGCAGGAACCGAAAACCGGAGTTAAAGGTACTGCGACCGTAAGCGAACCTAGAGTGCGACACATCAGTGCCGCATTTCCAACGCGGCAAAGAGGCGATGTAAAGGGTTTCAGCTCGTCGTGATGCCACCGCCCTCCGCGATTGCGTCCCCGAGCAATAAATTCGGCCCCCAGCCAGTCCGCCGTCCGCGCCCTGCGATTCCGCCCCAACGGGGCAAAATGTGATAGCCTGGGGCAACGCCCCAGGAAAGATCACACCGCACAGACGCCAAAGCCCCAACGGGGCGAAACCAACGGCATTGCGCCGCGTTGTTTCGCCTCGTTGGGGCTTTTTTAGTTGGCTGGTAACGTAAACCCAGGGCGATGCCCTGGGCTTACACCTTATGGGCCTTTGGCCCGGAATCGCATGGCCCGCGACATGGGCCTTTGGGGTGGGTTCACGTTGTGATTTCATTGTATGATTCCGCCCCGCGTCTCGCCGTCAACGGCGTTGGAAACGCATCAGGGGTCACGCCTCTTTGATGCAGCCGTCAAGGAATGTGGCATGATTTCCTCCTGAAAGCATCAACAAAAAACATCCATTGGTCCAATACTGTTCGGCACGGATGTGTGCGAACCTTTGCGACGAGATCGCCGCATTTTTTGCGAGCACGACGGCATACGTGTAGATGGGGATCCGTTCTGTAACACGTGCCGAAAAACCGAATCTCTTCTTAGGCTTCAGGCGATGCCGTATTCGACACTGCAGAGTCGGAGTTCGTCTCCGGGGTTGCGAGTTCGCAGCGAGGTATCTTCACGAAGGTGACCTGTGCCAAAAAGTTGTACCAGGTGTTATGAAGGTTCGATTTTTGTAAAGAACGCTCCGTTTTTTTGCTTGATATGTGCTGCGCTAGGTTTGCCTTCCTGCTGAGGCTGACTAAGAGTAAATTCAGAATGACGAAACCGGAAGTCACGATTCTACGAAAAGGCCTCGACAATCAAGCCGTGATTGAATCAGAATACGATTTCAGTGCCGACATCGCCAAAGTTCAAGTTGAACTGATCTTTTTTCGAGATCAGTGTCTGCCTGCGTTTCTGGACGGAGACGTCGATGAATCCTTGGGAGAAGCACACGCGCAGTGGGTGCAAAAGAAAATCCATAATGTTGCTGGTCAGTTGTCGGATTGGCAAACGGCAACCAATCGTCTGTCCGATTTTCTGTCCCTCGGCCCTCTGACTGCGGACTCTCCGAAGTTGAGTCGCAACGACTTCACCGATTTCCTTTTCCAGGATGCCTCGCCGTGCATGTCTGTGCAGGACGGTAAAATTAACTGGCAGATCCGGCTGTTTATGTCGCCGGAGATCAGTACCCTTTACTGCACGTCATGTCCCGAATCGCCGATGAATCCAGAGAAGTTTCAAGCGCGGCTCCCTCAAGTCCAGAGTTGGCTGCTGAGTTTGCCCGTGGATTCGCTCGAACTCTGCAACGCTCTCTGCTACATCCTGCCTTTCGTTGCCGATGCCGACCCTGCGTTTGCAAAACTCACTCTCGATCCGGACACCTGGCGAACTCTCACACTCAACAATCCAGATATCACTGAGGACGAGCGGAAAACCAGGCTCCAAATGATCGAAGGCTATTTTGCACACGTCTTGAACAACGCATTGCTCCACGTTTTTGGATCGCTCGCGAACAATCACTTTCTGCTGATTGCTGATTACCTGGATCACCCTCGGCTTCGTGGCGGCTACTGCCACCTGAAGCCCCATTACTTGTTCGCCGTGCTGTTCGAGAAAGTGGCAATTCTGCGAGCATTGGCGGGGAAATGACATACGCTGTCGGAAAATCGCAAAAGGCGACATTCTAGTTTTTATTCCTTCCTGGCCTATCTCAATGACGGATTCTTCGACCCAGTGTCGAATTGCTCGAACAAGGCGATGGCCGATTGTTCGACGAGCGGACCTTCGGAATAGTCGTTTAATGGTACCGAGGTCCATCAAGCAGAAGGCGATTTCGCGAGCAGTTTCATCAAATCCGCAGGGGCAATCGCAGGAACTGAACTTTGAGCAAAACCAGTTGTGTCTCGTGTGACGATCCAATCGGCAGCCACGGATGTCGCACAGGCAATGCAGACGTTGTCTTCAAAGTCGGTACCTGACAGAGATTCCGCCGCCTTCAGGATCATGTGATCAACGGCAACAACTTGGAATGCATTCAGGCAGACACTTACTGCGGTTCGTGCGGCCGAGTTCCCTGCGATTCGCTCGACGATGTAGAACAGATTTGTGGATTCCGTCGCGGCGAGAAACCCTTCGAATTCATCTGACTTCTAAACATTCCAAACGGCCAGCGAGTCAGCGAAAAATGGTTGCCGATTCAGAATGACATCCAGTACGACATTCAAGTCCAGCAGCACTTTCATCGGCCATACTTTCACACACGTTCTTCTGCGACAATCCGATCGCACTCGTCGTCGTCTGGTGCTGATTGAGGAATCTGCAACAGCCTAATAACCTCTTCTCCCCGAAGTCCTCGTGAGGCGGGCGTTGCAGTGTCTTCGAGGAATTCCGAGACCGCTATAATCCGCTTCTCTACCAGAGTCGTTTGACAGGGTATGCATCGAAAGCGTCGTCGGAGCTGACCACGGCAACTTCTTCCACCAACGCTTGAGCAATCAGCATTCGATCAAACGGGTCTCTATGATGATGGGGCAATTGCACGATTGCTTCCGCATGCTTGGGAGTGATCGAAAGAATGTTCAATCCATACAACCGAACCGCCTCGTCGATGTAATTCGCCAACGGATCGGTCAGACGATATTTGCCGATCGAGATCTTAATGGCGAGTTCCCAATACGTTGCCGGACTGAGCAGCAAGTCGTTTTCCGGATCAACCAGCAGTTTCATCCCTTTCCGGCTCAACTTCGGATCGTCGGATACCAGCCAGAGTAGCGTATGAGTGTCGAGAAGCAACCTCATGGCATGTACTCCTCAAAGTCTTTCAGGTGTTCGTCGTCTTCGGCGAGAACAGTCAGCTTGCCTTTCATCAAACCGGGAACACGATGCGAACGAACTGCCGAAGTCGCCACCAGTTTCGCTACCGGCTTATGGTCCTTCATAATCACGATGTCGTCTTCCGGCGTCAGCCCGGCGACCAGCTCGCTCAACGTTGCCTGAGCCACATCCAGTTCCACGTTTTTGGTCATGTCTTTGTCTCCATCGCATCAATTCTGCAGTAGGTTCATAACCGATAGTTGATTCATTGAATTCAGACAATTTCCCGCGACCCAAGGTTCAGAACTTCGAAACAGCCATCCATCACGGCTTCGCTTTGCTAAATATAGGGGTCGAATGGCCCGCGGCTAGCGCCGTCGGCTCACTAATTAAACGATTTTGCCCTACCATGCACAATTGGAGAGTGTTGTGATTCACGGATATCACGTCATCATACCTATTCCCGTGTCACGAACTCATCCAGATTTAAAAGCACATTGGCAGAAACGGTCCATGTGGCGAGTTCTATGGGATCGATGTCTGATGGCACTTTCGATTCGCCGACGGCAAGTAATTGCTTCGCCGTTTCGGGAGCCGCCTTGAAAGAAGCCTGATCCGCTGACCATCCTGCCATTAAAACTCTAAGCTCGGAAGTTGTCGGAGTTCGACCTGTGATCACACGAAATCCGTACGCCATACGATCTTCGGTGGCAGCTCCGCCTTCGTGTATGATTCGACTTGCCAATGCGCGAGCGGCTTCGACATACGTGACTTCATTCAACAAGGCCAATGCCTGAAGTGGAGTGTTCGTTCGAGAGCGTTTGATGGTGCAAACTTCACGATTTGGGGCGTCGAATAACATGGCCGACGGCGGAGCTGCTGTGCGTTTCCAGATTGTGTACATCGTGCGACGGTAAAGTCCTTCGCCTTTGTCGTGCTTGTAGCCGCGCAAATCGCCGTACTTGCTGGTTTCGTCCCAGACGCCTTCCGGCATATACGGTCGCACACTTTTGCCGCCAATTTTTGATACCAACAGACCGCTGACCGCTAACGCCTGGTCTCGGATAATCTCGGCTGACAACCGAAATCGCGGGCCTCGCGCAAGCAATCGGTTCTCCGGATCTGTCTGTTTCACACGGTGCGGTACTACGGACGATTGTCGATATGTGGCACTCATCAGGATGAGTTTTTGCAATGCTTTCATGTCCCAAGCCTGAGCCGCAATTCCGTTGACGGCTGGCAATGTCGTTGGTTGCATGAATTCTACGGCGAGCCAATCCAGAAGTTCAGGATGACTCGGGAAATCTGCCTGGGACCCAAAGTTCTCGCTCGTCTTCACAATACCAGTTCCAAAGAATCGTTCCCACGCGCGGTTGACCCAGACGCGGGCAGTGAGTGGATTGGTATCGCTCACGATCCATTGAGCCAATCCCAATCGATCATTCGATGTTCCGATCGGCAGCGGTGGCAAGAATGCCGGAACAGCGCGTTCAACTTTTTCTGCTGGTTGGTCATATTCGCCGCGTTTCAGCACGAACGCTTCGCGGGGTTTGCCTTCCTTCATTACCATTGTTGTGGGTAAATTGTCGTTGAAGTCATTGAGCTTTTGCTGAGCCTCCTTCAATTCCATCTCTGCCGCGCGGAGTGGATTGTCGACGTGTTCGCGGAAGTACTTTTCGAGTTGCTGAATCTGCGCGGGTTGGCGTTGATCAGCAGCAAGTGTGAGTATTGTTTGAATTTCCGGTGGAAGCCCCTGTTCAGTCAGGCCAACGCGATCGATGTCAGCGTCACTGATTGAGAATCGAACGCAGCCCACGTTGTGATCGCCGAACTGTGAATCATGCGTCATGTACACCACCAGCGTCGCGTTGGCCGGAACTTCGACGGGTTTCGCTGGAGCAAAGTAAACTCGCCGAGCAACCTTTTTTGTCGGGTCGTTGCCGTCAATCGCCCAGCCTGTCTTGTTGCGGCTGCGATCACTTGCAGGCTGCAGCTTCAGGTCAATCTGAGCAGCCGTGTAGTTGGGCTGTGAATAGTCCGCCTCCGCTTTTTTCAGTTCGACCGGAATTGGCTTTTGACCATCGACAATTATTTCTGCAGACACACCCGTCAGTACAAAATTTCCGTTGAATCCACGTCCCAGGCTTTGAGCGGGCAACTCTGCGTGCGGCAATGTTTTTAATAGTAGTCCGGTGAGACGAGAAGTCTTGAGCGGAATCTTAATGCGGTATTCGTCGTTTGCAGGATTTTTCCCTGTTGCCAGCCACGAGCCATCGTCAAGACGTTTGAAGTCTGCACCACCCAGTGACTGAACGGTGCCTGGTTCCACAGACTTCCAGATCGATCGGTCTGCATCCGTTTCTGACTTCGCCTTCTGTTCCCAGGCGACGAGCAATTCTGCCAACTTAGGCAATGCCATTTTTTTCTGCTCTTCGGCTTTATGAATGGCGGCCAGCAGTTTCGCTTTCTGTGATTCCAGCTCTGGGGTTGTCAGGGCAAATAGTGGTGGAGTGTTTTCTCCGTTCTTACCTTGTGGCGAAAGTACTCCGGATTCTTCGACGGAGTTGAAGTAGGCGAAGAGCTGATAGAATTCCTTCTGTGAAATTGGATCGTACTTGTGGTCATGACAGCGACAGCAGTTGATTGTCAGTCCAAGCCATGTCAGGCCCGTGGTTTCAACGCGATCGATGACGGTCTCCACAAACCATTCCTGCTCGATTCGGCCACCTTCGCCATTCAGTCGATGGTTGCGATTGAAACCCGTGGCGATGATCTGATCGGGGGTCGGGTTCGGCAGCATGTCGCCAGCGAGTTGTTCGATGGTGAATTGATCAAACGGCATATTCCTGTTGTAAGCATTGATGACCCATTCACGCCATGCCCAAATGTCCCGACTCCCATCGCTCTGGAAGCCGTTGCTGTCGGCGTACCGCGCGTGATCAAGCCACGAAATCGTCATACGTTCGCCATAATGTGGCGACATCAACAGGCAATCGACAAGTTTCTCGTAGGCGTCCGGTGACTTATCCGCAAGGAATGCGTCAACTTCAGCCGGCGTCGGGGGAAGTCCGGTGAGATCCAGCGACACTCGGCGAATCAGCGTGTTGCGATCTGCTTCCGGTGACAGGTGCAAACCGTCACGTTCAAGTCGAGCGGCGATGAATCGATCAATCGGATTTGCGATCTGTTTTGAATGTTCCGAATTCACTTGCGGCAGATCAGAACGCACGGGCTTCTCAAACGACCAGTGTCCCTGATACCTGGCTCCTTCAGCAATCCAGCGACGAAGCAAGTCGATCTGCTCTGCGGTCAGAGTTTTATTCGTCTCAGCCGGCGGCATGCGCAAATCAGGGTCTGCTGAAGTGACTCGCGTCAATAACTCACTATGCGCTGTATCATTTGCAACGATGGCGGCAATGCCTGACTCCGCTGGCTTCGTAGCACCTTCGAATTGGTCCAGTCGAAGTCCGGCTGCTCGCGTAGCGTCGTCCGGTCCGTGGCACTGAAAACAATTTTGCGACAAAATTGGTTTGATGTCGCGATTGAAGTTAATGTCGTCGCAAAGTGCCGTTGAAGCGATTGCAAACGAACAAATGAGGCAGGCGAATCGCATGACGAAGTTCTTCTATGCGGCGAGCGGCGTGGGGGGGGGGGGGATTTTGTCGGACGTGATTGTACTTTCAATGTCAGACAAAAAATACTTTGAGTTGTACTTTACGCGGCTTAAATTGAGTCGTTTGACCCGACTCGTAGAGGAGGCCACACGTAACCCTTTCCCACCTCCTCGCTGAGTCGGGTTAAACTTGATTTCACCTCACTTCTGACCGCGTGGAGTATATCTTCGGTCAGTAGGAGGATCTATAGACGTTGGTTATTTTGTGTCGTTCAGAATTCTCTCGACTACGGTGTCGAACGACAGTCCTGCCTGGGTTACGGCGGCGGCGAATCCGGCATCTGGTGACAAACATGGGTTGGCATTGATTTCCAGTATCCACGGCTGTCCGTCGGCATCGACTCGAAAATCAACCCTTGCGTATCCACGCAGTTCAAAGACTTCCCAGCAGCGGCGAGCCAAAGACTGCAGTTCGTCCAGCAACGCCTGATCGCCGTGTGCGAAATCAAATTTTCGTGGCGTGTTTATGTATTCCGAAGTGTGTTCATTCCACTTGGCATCATGCCCGACAATCTTTGGTTTGTCGGCTGGGAATCCTTCAAACTCAATTTCTGCGGGAGGCAAAACATTGGGGCCGAATCCTGTCGCAAGGACACTCAGGTTGAATTCCCGACCGTCAATATAGTCTTCCGCAAAGTGAGGAGTTGCAAGTTGATCTGCTTTGTCGGCGATCAGATTTGCCAGGCTAGTGTTGCGTGATTTGCTGCTGCCAAGGTCCGCAAGATTCACAACGCTGTCGTCATTCATGCCGAGTGACGAATGTTCGGCCACTGCTTTGATGATGGCGGTCGTTGGAATCGCATCTGGATTGCGCAGCCCTTGCCATCCTGTGTGTTCATTCGTCATCCATGCCGGCGTTGGAAGTCCAAACATCAGAAGATGTCGCTTCGCTTCCAGTTTTTGAGTCGTCTTGAGCATTGCCAGAGTCGATGCGCCGGTGAATGGTAGTTGCAAAGATTCCAGCAGGATCGTGGCCAGCGGCATCAGTTGATCAGTGCCTCCAAGCGATTCCACCAGATTGAAGACAACATCTGGATTCTCGTTTTCCAGTGAGGACCTCACTTCGTCAATCCTCAAATGACAACAAATTCGGACATGCGTATGTCCCAGTCGTCCAAGTGATTGCTCGACGGCGACGACCTGCTTCAGGACGTCAAGATCACCCGCTGCATCGTTGAGCGATACGCGGTTGTAGAGAATTGCGACGTGCATAAAGGACTGAACTCAATTTGAAAACGATTGAACTGGAAAACCAATTCGCAGTGTGCTGCGTATGCGGCTTGAACGACAGTTTCGATCCGCCACAGGATTGGATCGTCGAGCACCGTATGTTCATATTGAGTTATACTGGATTGTTGAGTTGCCTGGTATTTCGCAAAGTCCTTAAGTTTTGGTATCTTCTATTTCAGGTGGGACGCAGATGTCTGCCTCCAAATCGTTTCGCGTACTTCCAAGTGAAGGCCGCACCGTTATTTCAGAAGAAGTGCTATCATGGGAAAAGGCGACAATCGTCAGAAAAACGACAAGAAAAATAAGAAGGACAAAAAGGATGTGAAGAAGCCGGGCACTCCGTCAATCATCAAGAAACCCTGATTTTCGGAAAGCTGTAGAGCTTACAACAAAAAAATGCCCGGATGACTGAATCATCCGGGCATTTGTGTTTGATGAGCGTGGCTCAAGTTCTTCCAGCAACGGGCATTAGCCAATGCTGATGTCTTCCAGAACCGCGTCTTCCTCAGGGACTTGTTCGATAACCGGCATCGGCATATCGTCGTCAGCCATATCGACAAAGCCCTTTAGATGGATAGCCCGCGTATGATGCTGGAGCTTCTTCAGTGCCTTGCTTTCGATCTGACGAATACGTTCACGAGTGACCTTAAAAATACGACCCGTTTCTTCCAGTGTATAGCTGTAGCCGTCACCCAGACCGTAACGCAATTTGATAATTTCGCGTTCGCGGTATGTCAGGCTCTTGAGAACGTGTTCAATCTTGTCACGCAGCATTTGCTTGGCTGCAGATTCTGCCGGGCTGCTTTCGTGACTGTCTTCCAGAAACTCACCAAAGCTGCTGTCTTCGCTTTCGCCGACAGGAGTATCCAAACTAATTGGATGCTTCCATGTCTTCATGATGCGCTCGGTTTCCTCGATGCTCATGCCGACCGCTTCAGCCAACTCTTCGTTGCTTGGTTCGCGGCCTGTGTTCTGGCGAATCTCTTCGGCCTTGGCCTTCAGCATCGAGATGCTTTGGAACATATGCACCGGAATACGAATCGTACGAGCGTGATCTGCGACAGCTCGCGTAATCGCCTGACGAATCCACCATGTGGCATAAGTTGAAAACTTATAGCCGCGACGGTATTCATATTTTTCGACACCACGCATCAGACCAGCATTGCCTTCCTGAATCAGGTCCAGGAAGCTCAAGCCGCGATTACGGTATTTCTTCGCGATTGAAACTACCAGACGCAGGTTGCCGCCGGAGAGTTTCTGCTTGGCATCTGTCCAACCATCCAGTCGCTTCTTCAATTCGCGGCAACGCTTCAGGAACTGATCAGGATTTTCCATCAGCATTTGAACGTACTCTTCGAGTTCCCGTTCAAGGGCCATGCGTTCTGAATCGGCAGTCTTCATGCCACGCAGGCAGGAGATTTCGTCCTGAAGCTGTTCAATGCGTTCGCCAATCTGCAACATCCTTTTCAGGACAGGCTGCAAACGGTGAGTACGAACGCTCAACTCTTCGCACAGGCTGCACATCTTGCGACGACGAAGACGGAGTGTTTCGGCCAACGCGGTTTTCTCTTTTGATCCTTCGGGCATGCCACGCCACTTGAAGAATTCGTCTTTGCTGAGTTCCATCAGATGACGAAGCGTTCGCAGGTTGATCTCCATGCGACCTTCGATCTGCTCCTTGCGAACTTCTTCAGTTTCAGAAGTGCGCAGAGTTCGCTCGAACGGCAATTCACCGCGTCGAACTTTTTCGATCGTTTCAACAGCGATGTTCAACGCGAAATCAGATTCCAGCATCTGACGACGCATGCGTTTGCGAGTAATCTCAATCTGCTTGGCAAGAAAAATTTCACGATCACGTGTCAGCAGCGGGATGTTGCCCATCTGGCTGAGGTACATACGGATCGGGTCACGAGATGACAGTGCAGAAGTTTCTGGCCCGAGCAATGCGCGAGCCGCTTTTTCGGCCTGAGCCGCTTTGACTTCTTCACCGACCGGTTCTGGCTCGAGCGAAATATCCGGGTCTTCGATGAAGCTCAATCCGAACTCATCCAGTGCCATGATAAGGTTATCGACCATGATTGGGTCGCCTCCCTCATCCGGTAACCAGGCATGCGCCTGCTGTACCGTGACAAACCCTCGTTTCTTCCCTGCCTCGATGATCGCCTTCAATCCCAAGTCCAGACGATACACGCGATTCCCCTTCCAAGAGTTCCAGTCCTGAACAGCGTTCACACGATGCTGTTCAAAATGGCGGAGCGATAAACGCCCCCATTGCCTTTTCGAGTGTCCGTGCCTCCGTGGTGAGACACACATTTGCATCAGCACACCGCCGACACAATCAAATGTTGCGCCAGTAAAATTCTGACGCGATCCAAAATCCTTCATCAGCAAATTGCTGACACTGTTCAATCACAGATCGATCCGATTCGCACGGCGTACGTTCCATGTTCCTGAGTCGTCCAGCATACCCATGAATCTGAAAAATCAATCGACTCAGCCGACAAAAAAATAAGGTTCGGAAAACGTTGCTGTGATTCAACCATCCTGGTCCATCAGCCAACGAACTCCAAACCTTGCCAAAAGCCTTCAATTTCTTGCCAGCGACGGATTATTCGCTTGAGACCCCGATTACGTCAACGTCTTCAATCAAATGTTTGACCTGTTTCCAGGGCAGAATCTGAATTCTCTGGTTTTTAATTTTGAAAGAAGTTGCAGAGAACTTTCGCGAATTGCACTCCCACGCCTGTTGCTGGCCTCAATTTGAAGATGCCTCGACACCCGTGCCAATGCATCGCGATGCTGACAGTGCAAGAAGAATTTTACCCACGTTGACTTTGGAAATGAACAATGAAATCTCTTAAACGTAACGCGCGAGTGGCGGGCATGTCGGAACTGCTTGTCGCCACAAAATGTGTTTTTTGCCGTTTTTTCGTTGAATTTTATTGCATTGTCGCCAACATATTATGGTCAACACTGACTCTGATGCAGAGGAGTCGCAGGCAGACGTGGCGGTTTTCCGGTTGAACAGGATTTTGCAGCAAGATCATTCACAGTGATGATCAACGAATCGATTCAATCGACGTCGAACTACCGCGATGCAAAAAGCAGACCAAGAATACCGAGACCATAGAAGGAGTATTCGACGTCCGCTTGCTGGTCCCAGCTCGCGCCGCGAAAACCACCCTCCGGCAACTCCAGTGAAGTCGCGACCCAGTCAAGAATCTTGTCGGGTGATATCAGATCTCGACGCCCCAGATCGTGGGCCGTGAGTAACCCGGTGAAGGTGGACAAACCATCCGCAAACGGAATTCGTGTGTTCGCCTGAAAGCCGCCTTCGGTACTGACAACGTCCGTGAGAAATCCCATCACGTCGTCCGCGATGTCTGGTTCGATCGCGTTCAACTGTCGAAGTAACGCGACAGCGGCCGCAGTTGGATTTGTGCCGCTGCGTTTCATTGGCGCTATCTCAACAAATCCTCCGTCGTCGCGTTGGCGATCAAACAGAAACTGCACCATGGCATTGCGCCGCGGCATTTTTTGTCCGAGCAGTTCATAGGTCAACGCTACAAGGAATGATTGATAAGTGCTTCCCAGTGCACCTTCGTTCGACTTGGCATATCCTCCGTCAGACGTCCGATTGGCCTCAATCAATACGATTACTTGGGGCACAAAATCGGCGGGCAGTCCTGCAAGCAAATCAATGCCGCTCGACGTCTGCACAACCAGAGCTGAATACAGCCAGCTCAGCAAGTCAATCACACCCAGCTTCAGCGGATCAATCGTGCCCAGGTACGATGCAAGACTGCGGCAGCATTCGAGATCCAATCCGCCGCTCACAGCGAGTGCCCGCGCGGCGAATCCCGTATAGTACAGGTCCGCGTCGCCTTCGCGGCCTTTGAAGCCGCCACTGTCTGTCTGTTGAGACAACAAGAACCTGCGATGCCGCTCAATGCGCTCGGGGGAGATTTTTGTCAAGCCTTTCGCAACGCGATCGGCAAGTTGAATGAGATACATTGAATAAGACTTAAACTACAATTTAAGATTGAAGTGAGCGCCCAATGGCAATCACTTTCCCATAGTAGACCTCACTCTCCGAGTGAGGCAGGCCGCAGAACGCGGCCCTTGGCATTCATCACTCGGAGAGTGATGGCTACTATAGTCACAAATCGAGTGCCATTGGGCTAGCGCCTTGCCGCTCAGTTCGTACCAGACACCAATTTATCGAGCGATCCTTATCCCACGATTAAACGTCAATTGCAACACCGATTGTTGTCTGCGATCATGGCCCGCGCATTGGAGAATTCTATTCCTCCACTGATTCGTTACCAGGAGAATGAAGTTGATTTCCGCTTATGATTTTCCGCTGTGGCTGCCTTTTGCCGCGTTTCTGCTACCGTTGGCCTTTGCTGCTGTGACATCCGTGGCTCAGGTCAATGATGATGCTCCATCAACGGTTGTACCGTCCGATCAGACTCAAAATGCTCCGATTGTGATCGGCCATCGTGGAGCATCAGGGTATCTGCCGGAACATACCACCGAATCCGCCGTCCTGGCTCATGCGATGTTGGCCGACTATATCGAACAGGATTGTGTGCTCAGCAAAGATGGAATTCCAGTTGTGCTGCATGACCTGATTCTGGATGACGTCTCCAACGCGGCAATTGTGTTTCCCGACCGCAAACGAGCCGACGGACATTGGCACGTGATGGACTTCACGTTGGATGAACTCCGAAAACTGACAATCACTGAACGGCGGTCTCCTAACCGAGCATGGAAAGACAAAGGCACTCGGTTTCCATTGGAGACTGGCAGCTTTCGCATTTCGACGCTCGCCGAACATCTGCAACTGATTCAGGGCCTGAATAGATCTCGACCGCACCAAGCCGGAGTGTACGTAGAAGTCAAAGATCCCGCAGCGCATCATGCTGCAGGGCTGGATTCCTCGAAAGCAATTTTGGCAGTGGTTGGTCAATACGGTTACGACTCAGCCGATGATCGCATCTATCTGCAATGCTTCGACGAAGCCGAAGTACGGCGACTGCGAAACGAACTGAAGACGCAGATGTTGATTATTCAACTTCTGAGTCAACCGGCAGATGCTGCCAAGCTGAAAGAAATCGCCAAAGTCGCCGACGGCATTGGTGTGCCACTCAATCATGTCGTTAGCGGCAAAGACAAAGAAGGTGTCCCACAGATCACAGAACTCGTCCACGATGCTCATGCAAACGCTTTGCAGGTTCATGTCTGGACGTTTCGAACGGATGCATTACCCTTGTTCGTCGAATCCGCGAATGAATACTTAGAGTGGCTTGTGGTTACTGGCGGCGTCGATGGAATCTTCTCCGATCAGCCAGATGTCGTGGTGCAGTGGCGAACAATTCGCAGGCAGCAGGTCAACGGGGGCAGCCAGTTTCATTTGTTGAACGAACGCAGCAAAGAGAAGTCACAATTAGAAAAGTGACTGTTTTAAGAGCCGCAGTGCGCTAGCCCAATGCCACTCGATTTGTAAAGATCACGCGCCCCCCGTGGTATTTAGGCAGAAAAACAGAGGCAGAAAAATGCCAGCGGTATTATTTTTCTGCCTACCTTTTTCTGCCTAAAAAACCCAGTGCCATTGCGGCTAGCGCCTTGCCGCTCACTAAACACACAGCCTGCGACGTCAGATGGAGGGCGATTCGTAGTGGCGAACTTAAGCACCCATGGGCAGTCTGCGATTTGATTTTACCACGAAGAACACGGAGTACCCGGAGATGGCGAAATTGCAGCATTCCGTTGGCATAACCATCGCGTCGTTCCTCAACGAAAGTTCCTCGTCTTCGGATCAATTTGTTCCAGCATCTCGCTCACATCATCCAGCCGCTCGCAAACGACGTGGATCACATCACCTTCCCGCTGCAGGCGACCGGTCGCCATCATCACGGTGGCAAACCTGGCTGTCTGTCGAAAATGTTGCCAGACGGACGGGAACACGACGAGATTTACAACGCCCGTTTCATCCTCCAACGTCACAAATGTAATGCCGTTCGCGGTTGATGGTCGCTGACGCATCAGAACAAGCCCCGCGACTTTGACGCGCCGATCCGGCGTCATTTCAGACAACTGTTCTGCAGTTACAGCGCGCAGTTGTATGAGTTGTTCGCGCAGAAAACTGACGGGATGTTTTCGCAGACTCAATCCAGCGGAGGAATAATCTTCAACGACCTGGTCCTGCGCCGACATTTCCGGAAGTTCGGGTGCTGGATCGCTGGACGCTCCGGCTTCCACTTCATTAAACAGTGGCAATTGTTCGCGCGCGGGCAACGACTTCCAGTACGCCTCGCGTCGGTCGATTTTCAGAGACGCAAACGCATCTGCGCGCGACAACAGTTGCAGCGTGGCGCGATTGAATTGAGTTCTTTGAGCGAACTCTTCAAACGATCGAAACGCCCCGCCTTTTTGACGCACAGTTTCAATCTGTCGTCCGTGTTCTTCCGAAAAACCTCGCAGCAGACGAAAGCCCAGCCGCAGTGCGAAGCGTTCGTCGTCGTGTCGAAATCTTCCGGGCGCAGCATCGCCGTTCATTGCTTCCATCGTGCAGTCCCATGCGCTGTAAGTGACATCCGGCGGCAGAATCACGACACCGTGTTCACGAGCATCACGCACCAATTGAGCGGGTGCATAAAATCCCATTGGCTGACTGTTAATCAGTGCCGCCGCGAACACGGCCGGATGATACCGCTTGAGCCACGCAGATACATACACTAACAATGCGAAACTTGCCGCGTGAGATTCCGGAAATCCGTATTCACCGAAGCCGCTGATCTGCTTGAAAACACGTTCCGCGAATTCCGGGTCGTAACCGCGTTCGGTCATTCCATTCACGAGCTTTTCATGGAACTTTGCGATCACGCCGGTCTTCCGCCACGCACCCATTGCGCGACGCAGCTGATCGGCTTCGCCCGGAGTAAACCCGGCCGCAACAATCGCCAGCCGCATCGCTTGTTCCTGAAAAATTGGAATCCCGAGCGTCTTGTGCAAAACCGAACGTACGGCCTGGTTCGGATAGTCGACAGGCTCTTCACCCGCTCGACGTCGCAGATACGGATGCACCATGTCGCCCTGAATCGGCCCTGGTCGAACGATCGCCACTTCGATCACCAGATCATAAAAGCAATGCGGCTTCAGACGCGGCAGCATACTCATCTGCGCGCGGCTTTCGATCTGAAACACGCCAATCGTATCTGCCGCGCTGATCATGTCGTAGACCGCAGGATCTTCCGACGGGACATTCGCCAGCGTCAGATTTCGACCGTGATGTTTCTCCACCAGGTCGAACGCCCGCCGGATGCAACTTAACATTCCCAGCGAGAGGCAATCGACCTTTAACAATCCCAGAGCATCCAGATCGTTTTTGTCCCATTGAATGACTGTGCGACCCGGCATTGAGGCATTCTCGATCGGCACCAGTTCGCTCAACAATCCTCGCGACATCACCATGCCACCGGAATGCTGTGACAGATGACGCGGAAATGTGAGTAGCGAATTCAGCAACTCCAGCATTTGCCGACCGAGAAGTGATTGTGGATCAATGCCGCCTTCCCGCATACGTTCCGGAAACTGCTCGGCGTTATCGACATGCTCCATCTGATTGGCAAGCTTATCAATCCTGTCGTTCGACAACGCCAGCGCTCGGCCAATATCACGAATCGCCGATCGTGGTCGATATGTGATGACTGCTCCCGTCATTCCAGCTCGATCGCGTCCGTAGCGTTCGAACAAATACTGCAAAACTTCTTCGCGACGTTCGTGTTCGAAATCGATATCGATGTCCGGAGCTTCGTTGCGTTCGCGGCTAATAAATCGTTCGAACAAAACGTCAATGCGACTCGGATCAACGGATGTTACTCCGAGACAAAAACAGACCACAGAGTTTGCTGCTGACCCGCGTCCCTGACACAAAATCTTGCGATCACGAGCAAAACGCACAAGGTCATAAACCGTCAGAAAATAGGCTTCATAGTGCAGTTCTTCGATCAGAGTCAGTTCGTGATTGATCAGATCACGAACTTTCTGCGGAACGCCTTTCGGATAACGTTGAGCCGCTCCGTCCCATGCGAGGTTGCTGAGGTACTGAATCGGCGTCACGTCGTTCGGAACCAATTCTTCTGGATATTCGTACCGTAGCTCGTCGAGAGAAAACGTGCAGCGATCTGCGACTTCCACGGATCGCTCGATGATGCCCAAATCACCATCGAACAGAGGCAATAATTGTTGGCCGGACTTCAAATGCCGTTCGCCATTCGGAAACAATTCATGTCCCAACGATTGCAAACTGGCTGCATGCCGAATGGCCGTCACCACATCGTGCAGCGCGCGGCGGCGAACGATGTGATAATGAACGTCGTTCGCCGCGACGATTGGAATTCCGACCTGCTCTGTTGTCTTCCGCCAGCGCTGCAGGTTTGCATGATCATTGGGTCCACAGTGAAGTTCGGCGAGTCCATAACATCGGTCACCAAAACCATCTTTTAACTTGTTCAAGTGAGCGACTGCGACGTCCGTCAGCATGCCTGGCAGGTATCGCCGTTCAAATCGAATTCGCGTCTCTTCACTCAACGGCACACAACACAAAAGGCCCTCAGCATGTTCAAGAATATCGGCAACCTTCAGCCGACACTCACCCTTCGGCGCCCGCCGTCGTCCAACGGTCACTAACCGCGACAATCGGCCGTATGCGTTTCGATCCGTCGCCAGCAGTACAACCGAAGGCCCGTCGGTCGGCACAATTTCCGCACCGATAATCAACTTGAGCCCCGCTTCCTTCGCAGCAACATGAGCTCGCACAACCCCAGCCAGTGAATTGCGATCCGTGACAGCAATTGCCTTCAGCCCAAGTTCAACCGCCCGCGCCGCAAGTTCATCGGCATGAGACGCGCCTTCCAGAAACGAATAATTCGTTCGGCAATGCAGTTCGGCATACGGCATCGAGTCTGCACTTGATTCGTCGGATGGCCGGGACTCCCGCTGTGTTGCACGCGTTCGATTTTTTGATGGAGGCGGTTCGGGCATTCAATGAGATACGTTTCAAGAGATGGGGTTTATTATGAATAATGCTGCGATTCGCTGCGGACCGGTGGCGGGAGGCAGCCTGTGTTGTAAACCTCAGGAAAACTCGTTCAGAAAATGAAATATACAAACAAGACATCTGAATCACGACCGCACGCACTGCCAACAGAAAACGCTCGACAGACCAGTTTTCACCAGCCCGTCGAGCGTCACTCACGCAACATTTTTTCTGCATCTCGCGTTACCGCAGGTTCACCATCTTGTCGGCAAGACCTTTCTCGCCTGGATGTCTTTCTCCAAGGACGATATTGAGCTTGCCGGCTGCGGCGATCTTTTCAAGGACTTCCAGTTCTCGCAGACGCATGATGACCGGGTTGTCGACAAGCAGCTTGGCCGTGTTGGCTTGAGACCGCATGGCAGCCGTTTCCTCGCGACGTGAGATAAGGTTGGCTTCGGCGGCTTTGCGGGCTTCCGTCACCTTGTTCATCAGATCCAACGTGGTCACGGTTGACCGTGCAAACGTCCAGAACACGCTGCGCCATCGGTGACCGAGCGATGACTTTTAGTTCATCATGCTCAAGTCGCACGTTGCGTGCATCAATGACTTCGACGCGGACGTTCTTTTGTCCCGTCCAGTAGGCGAACAAGCCTGCTGGCAGGACATGGCTGAATCGGTTCTCGATCCATACCATCGCCCGCTCGTGGTCCTTGAGGTCCAGAACGATGGCGCGGTCCTTCAATGCGTCTGACTTCACGATCATGTCGAGCTGATCGTGGACCAGCCACGGATCTCGTTGTGAGACGATGTCGATGCGGACATTGCAGAGCGGATCGACGTACCAATGCGTCCCGTCTTGGTCTTCCGAAGAATGCCAATCTGGTGAGCTTCGATGCTTCTGTTCCTTTCAATTGCTGCCAATCAAACACGGTATCCGCGCACTACAGAGCGTTGCCACATGTTGCCACCGCAACGTCCTGAGCCCGACACCTTCGCAACGCTCGAATAATAGATGACCTGATTGAGTCACCTGAAGTGCGGTAGCGTACGGAGTGCAGTCGCCGATTTTGGTAGGTCCTCCTTGCCGAGGAGGACTTCGCGACTTGTCGCGACCATTCTTCAATGCATTCAACCAAAGTCGATTCGGAGTTTGGCAACATCACATCGCACAGGTTCTCCGCAAGGCGAACCCAAGGACGCACGACCACTCAACGGCGATGCGTTGCGACAAAATCAAAGTGAATTTAGTCGCAGGTTGCAGCAAGCTGCAAAGTCCTTTTCGGCAGAAAGGACCTACTTTTACAACGATCGGCGATTGCACTCAGCTTCCGGTTCTTGTGGAACTGGATGCTGGCGTGCGGCAGCGAGTCGAGTCAGAAACTAATTCTTCGTGCGATACTTCACCATGTTTTCTTCAACACCAGCGCTGTCCGATTCGTTGGCGCCGCTCACGCAATAATCTCATCGATCAGCTTGCCATGCACATCCGTCAGGCGGAAGTCGCGGCCCTGGAAGCGGTAGGTGAGTTTTTCGTGATCGAGCCCGAGTAGGTGTAGAATCGTCGCCTGAAGATCGTGGACATGAGTTTTGCCTTCGGTGACTCCGAAGCCAAGTTCATCCGTTTGCCCCAGCGAAAAACCACTCTTCACGCCGCCGCCAGCCAACCAGAGTGTGAACGCATCAATGTGATGGTCGCGGCCGGTCGGAGTGCGGTCTTCGCCCATTGGAGTGCGGCCGAATTCCCCGCCCCAGATGACAAGCACATCGTCGAGCATGCCCTGCTGCTTAAGGTCCTGCACCAGTGCGGCTGAAGCCTGATCGACTTCCTTGCAGCGAATCGGCAGTTCTTCATCGAGCGACTCGGCTCCACCATGCTGGTCCCAGTTCGTGTGATAAAGCTGGACGAACCGAACGCCGCGTTGCACCAGTCGCCGGGCCAACAGTGCGTTGTTGGCGAATGAGGCTTTGCCGGGTTCGGCTCCGTACAGCTTTAGCACATGTTCGGGCTCGCCCTGAATGTTCATCAGTTCCGGCGCGCTGATCTGCATGCGGTACGCCATTTCGTATGCGGAGATTCTGGTTTGAATCTCCGGATCGCCAACCACGTCGAATCGAGCCTGATTCATATTTCGCACGGCGTCGGTAAATTCTCGCTGAGCACTCTGATTGAATCCGGCCGGGCTTTCGAGATTCAGAATCGGATCGCCCTGCCCTCGAAAAGGCACACCCTGATAATTGGTTGGCAGAAATCCGCTTGACCAGAGCGCCGATCCGCCACGCGGTCCGCGCGGTCCGGATTGCAGAACGACGAAGCCGGGCAGATTCTGTGATTCGCTGCCGATGCCGTACGTGACCCACGATCCCATCGACGGGCGTCCGGGTTGTGGCGAACCGGTCTGCATGAAGAGTTTCGCCGGACCGTGGTTGAAGACGTCTGTCGTCATGCCTTTCAGCCAGCAGACGTCATCGGCGATGTTGCGGTGATACGGCAGCAGATCGCTGAGCACAACCCCGCTGTCGCCGTAGCGATCAAACGTGCGGCGTGAACCGAGCAGTGTTTCGGTGCCTTTCAAGAATGCAAAGCGACGGTCCTTCATAAAGCTATCCGGCGGTTTCTGGCCGGAAAGTTCTGTCAGTTTCGGTTTGTCTTCGAAGAGTTCCAACTGACTTGGACCGCCAGCCATAAACATGAAGATCACGGCTTTGGCTTTGGGGGCGAAGTGCGACTGTGGAACGACATCAGCGGCTTGGCTTTGTTCGTTCGCCAGCAACGAAGCCAGCGCGACTGAGCCAATGCCGAGACCCGCCTGCCCGAAGAATTCACGACGGTTGTTGGTAATGCGCTCAGAGAATGTCATGGCTGTTTTTCCTGCGCTATTCACGAGTAATAAACTCATCCAGATTCAACAGCAGCCGCGCCACGGCGATCCAGACCTGTTCTTCCGAAAACCGTTCGCGGGACTGCGTCAGATACTGAGTGAGGAATTTGTGTTCGGTTTCCGTCATCGGCCGCGCGAAACATTCGCGAAACGCAAACGCCAGTCGCTGGTCATCATTTTCTGCGTCGGTTGCGGCGATGCGTTTTCCAAAGTCTTCCGCCAGTTCGAACATTGCAGTCGAATTTGACATCGTCAGCGACTGCAGCGGCGTGTTGGAACGATCTCGGCGGGTGCAAGTCGCGTTGAACTTGGGCACGTCGAAGGTTTCCAGCATTGGATACGGCGCGCTGCGGTAGAAGTATGTGTACATCCCACGGCGATAGCGTTCGTCGCCGGTGCTGGTCTTCCAGATTTTCGCTCGTTGCGTGAACGCGTAAACGCCATCTTCCTGCGGCGGATAAACGCCCGGTCCGCCAATTGTCGAAGATAATTTGCCACTGACCGCCAGTGCCAGGTCACGGACAATTTCGGCTTCGACGCGAATTCGATTCTGGCGGGCCAGCCACTGATTGTGAGGATCAGTCCTGGCCAGTTCCGGGCGGATGGTGGAGGTCTGGCGGTATGTTGCCGATGTTATGATCAATCTGATCAGTAGCTTCTGCGACCAGCCGAGTCGTCGGAACTCGCTAGCCACCCAGTCGAGCAATTCCGGATGTGTCGGTTGAGATCCCTGAGTGCCAAAGTCATTCTCGGTTTCGACGAGTCCCTTTCCGAAGAGATGCATCCAAATATGGTTGACTCGCACGCGTGCTGTCAGCGGATGGTCTGGTCGCATCAACCATTTCGCAAAATCCAGACGTGTTTGGGGAGCGTCGGGATTGGAAAGCTGAGGCAACACGGCTGGCACGGCTTCCTTCACCTCGTCACTGGTTCGCAGGAATTCACCGCGAATCTGAAGGTGCGTGGTTCGTCGCGGTTGCAGTTCCTCCAGCACCATCGTTGTGGGGATCGCTCGCTTCACGTCTTCCAGTTCTTGAGTCGCTTTCGCCAACGCTAACTGCAGCGGACTTAGAATGGGATCCTGCTTCAGGAAGGCCGTATCAAGTCGCTGTTGCTGTTCGGGCGTGCGATCCTTTTCTGGAAGAGCGACCAGCGTTGCGAGAATTGAAGCGTCGGGACGATCCTGCCATTCGTCTTCCGAAACGCTGATTCGAAATCGCCCGATGGAGTAGTCTTTCTGATGGAACTGCATCTGAAATGTCAATGCGTTTTCGGGGGAGTTTTCCAGCACAGTTGGTAGAACGAACCAGGCAGTGCAATTGCGATTGAGACTGCCATCCGGGGCTCCATTGATGGCCCAGCCTGTGTCGTCCTTGACATCAATCGCGTTCGTCACGCTGTAGTCACGCTGTGAGTGATCGGCACCAGCAACGCTGAAACGCAACTCCTTGCCGTCGCCCGTTCGAAACCAGATTTCTGAGAGGACAAAGTTTCCATTTCCCGCTCGTCCGGGACCATTCTTTGGCAGACTCTCATGCGTCAGTACTTCCAGCCGAACCGAACGGATCTTTTTCAGAGGACTGTAGGTTGTTACGCTGTATTCGTCTGTCATCCCTTGCGGACCATTCACAAGGAGCGAACGATCTTCCAGGGACTTCAGCACCGAACTGTTGACCGACTTGCCGGAAAGTTCGAGAACTGTCCAGCCTGCATCGGGATCGCCCTCTTGCTCCGCCTGCTCTTCTGAGCGGGCGACGATCTGCTGCTGCCATGCCTCTTGCCGTTCTTTTCGACCGGAGTCTTCTGCGATCGTTTGATTCAGTTCTTTCTGTGTCGCCGTCAGTTCTTCGTTGAGTCGCGATTGCTCAGGCGATGGCACTTTAAGGATTGGTGTTTCCGAATTCGCGTCAGTTGTCGAGTTAAAAAACGCATAGAGCTGATAGTACTCGTGCTGAGTGATCGGGTCGAATTTATGCGTGTGGCATTTGGCACAACCAACCGTCAGTGCCATCCAGACCAGACCCGTAGTATCGACGCGGTCTTTGACTTGTTCGTCACGAAACTGATCCACCTTGACGCCGCCTTCTGTATTGATCAGCGTGTTGCGATGGAATCCGGTGGCGACACGCTGAGCCAGAGTCGGATTCTCCAGCAGATCGCCCGCGAGTTGTTCGATCGTAAACTCATCAAAAGGCAGGTCATTGTTGAACGCCTGAATCACCCAATCACGATACGGCCAGATGGATCGCTCGTTGTCGTTGGTATAGCCGTGTGAATCCGCATAGCGTGCTTCGTCGAGCCAGTGTCGTCCCCAGCGTTCGCCGAAATGCGGACTCGCGAGGACACGATCGACAAGTTGCTCGTAAGCGTTGTCACTCGTATCAGCAACAAACCGATCGACCTCTGCGACCGCCGGCGGCAGCCCGAGCAGGTCCAGGTAAACTCGGCGAATAAGCGTGTAACGATCTGCCTGCACGGACGCCTTGATCTCGTGTCGGGCCAGTTCGTCAAGAACGAAATTATCGATGCCGTTATGTGCGATCTCGCCGAGTCGAACAGGTGGTGGCGTTTTCGCAGCAATCGGCTCGAACGACCAGTGCTTCGAGTACTTTGCTCCGGATGCGATCCACTTTGTCAGTTTGTCGATCTGGGCTGCGGAAAGTGGCTTCTGGAATTCCGGCGGAGGCATGATTTGGTCTGGATTGCCGGATGTAATTCGCTGCACGATCGCACTGGTTGCTGTGTCGCCGGGCACAATCGCGATGTTTCCATCATGGTCCGCGAGAGCGGATTCGCGCTGATCGAGTCTCAGATCCGCCTTACGAGAGTCATCATCCGGCCCGTGACACTGAAAACAGTGGTTAGACAGGATCGGACGAATGTCGCGATTGAAATCAACTTCGTCGCCGCGGACGCAGAGAAGACCTGTCAGCAGCCATGCCGCGATCGGTGCAAGCGTGAAAGTTGAGCTCGCAAAAAGTCGGACAGTATGCACAGGTAAGATGTCCGGTAAGGGAGGTAGGATAATTCTGTCAGTCGGATTCATCTTCAGACAGAAGCTGACCATGTTTCAGCCACTGACTGGGCTGTATTTTCTCCATTTGGCTGATTACTTGTAAAATGTTCTGAGCCTCAATGCAAGCAGCGCAGCGTGCGTGCGGGTTGTTCTTTGGAATTCTTCAGGTTACAGATACTTTGGTCGGCCATGAATGTGCTCCTCACGCTCCGCCGAGAGGTTTGTGGCATTGCGTGGAATCGTGGTGGTAAACACAATCAGGGGACTGACGTCCCCCGCTCGCCAGTCACTGCTTCGTCGCCTGCATTAAGCCTCGCATATAACCAAACGCGAACAGGCGGCCGAGCATTGTGTAGCCGGGTTCGCCTTCGTCTTCTCCGACAAGTTGCGGAACGTGATCCGGTCTGATCGGGCCCCTGAATCCAATCTCGCGATAGGCTCGCATCGCAGCGGCCATGTCGGTGGGACCGTTGTCGTGAAATGTCTCGGCGAAAGAACTGGGGTTGCCTTCGACGTCGCGAAAATGAACGTACTGAATGTGCCGCCCAAAGTGACGAATGGTAGCCGGGATATCGACATTCATCGTCGCGAATGATCCCTGACAGAAACAGATCGCGTTCGACGTACTTGGAGCCATTGAGATGAGCCGATTAAAACCTGCAACGTTGTGCATGATTCGAGGTTTCCCAAGCAACTCCGGCAGCGGTGGATCATCCGGATGCATCGCCAGCACCACACCGCATTCTTCAGCGAGCGGCAGCAATTCGTTGAGCATCCGTTCCAGTTGCTGCCACAGTTTGTCAGGCGTCAATCGTTTTGCGATCGCATCGAAATCAGCGTTCGGAGCTCGGTAACCGAGCCGCACGGCTTTCTCTGCATCGGCAAGTTCAAACGCGGTGACTTTTGCACCGCCGCGAGCTGGCGCGTCGAGACGAGTGCGACACCAATCCGTGCCGCACATGAAGTTGTAACACAGCAGGCGAATGTCCAGATCGGCCATTTGACGAATGAGTAATTTCATGGCGTCGATCTCAGTGCCGTCGTCAATTCCCAACTTGATGTTTTCGATCGGCAGATAACCTTCAACGACAGAAAGTTGCAACCCAAATTTGGCAAACCGCTCCTGAGCCTGCTTCAGGACGTGTGCATCTTTTCCAGGATATCGATGAACAATCTCCGTGACGCCACACTGAGCGGCAAGCTGCAGGTTTTCATCGGACAACGGCGTTAGGACAGATGCGAGTTTCATACGTTGATACTTCCGCAAATTAGTGTCTTACTCTGTTGGCGTCCACGTTGCTCGCATGTTTGGGCAAGCGAACAACGTGAGCGAAGAACAGGCAACGAGCCGGTAGGCTCCTTTGGGTTGAGGGCCTTCAGCCCTCATTAGAATGATACCGTCTGGACCAGTCGAGGGAAAACGGTCAGCTGAATCGGACCTGCCAGGCCTTCTCGAATGATCTGCATATCAAGGCGGCCTCGTACCAGTTCATTGTTGATCAGATTTGGATCGAACACCGTTTGTCCGTTAACCGACACAATCAGGTCACCAGGCAGAAGTCCGCTCAACTGTGCTGGAGAACCAGCAACCACTGACTGAACTCCATAAGCCTGCATCTCGGGAATGTAAGTGGCATTCAAGCCAACGAAGTAGCTGAACTGTTGACATTGAACGACCTGCCAGTTGCAAGGTGTCCAGCAATCCCAATATTGCTGATTGACGTTCCAGCAACCATAGTTCGCGTGACAGTGATCATAGCAGACATTCACCCACCACGAAAACTTCGGATGATTGCACAAGTGCTTCGGTGCTGTTCCGCAGATGTTCTGAACCTGACTCTGCATATGAACGTCGTGACCTTTGTGTTTCAGGGTCTGAGCCACCTTGATTCCGATCGCCTGTGTCTTTGTGCCGTTGGCCAGGTGAATTGTGTGGCCAATCTTAGTCTGCAGATTCGAAGGCTGATGGATCTTGGATTGATTTGAATTCTGTCCATTGCGGTGATTTCCGGATTGCGGCAGATTGATGCCATGATTCTGTAGATTGAATCCACCGCCGGTTTTCATCCCGCCAGAACCATGATGTTGTGATTCGGAATTTGCATGATTGTTGCGGTTCCCGTTCAGGTTGATGCCACCGAACGTGTTCCCCTTCCGATTACCATTGTTCTGTCCAACGGAACCTGAATTGTGAACAGCCGTCGGTCCGTTGTGGCTGCTACTGTGACCTCGGCCCGCTCCGCCCGACGTATTTCGATTCTTCGAATCACCGAAGGTTTGAGATGCCGAAGTCAGAGCGAAAGTCGTCAGCATGAGACCGATATACAAAGAAGTGCGTTTCATCGAAATTCTCCTCGTGTTTGAGTTTCCGTGGCTGAAAAGGTCAACCACTGATCCTCACAGCGTAGGCACGAGGCGTCTGTTACAGTGATTCGACGGTATTCGCCGAATTCATCGAAAATTGAATTTTGGGCACAATCAAAGCGAGGATAAGCGATCGGATGTCCCGTCTCCCCCGAGATCGCAGGCTGTCGATTGAATGTGTTTTCGCAACCCGAAACGTCAGTGAGGGATGGAATGGCCGGCATTCGCCTAAAATCCCTCGCTGACGCGTCGGGTTACGATTAAATCGCCAATCTGATCAGGGGAGAAGGTGGCCGATAGGCCGGGTGAGGCGGGGGTTCGCTGGTTCTGACGGTTTCAAATCCTTAGCAGCCTTGCTTCTTCCCCCCTTGGGAAACTGCTGAAAGTGGAAAATCGATCGCGGGGGAAGGGACAGTCGCAAGATACTGGCAGCCTCGTTCCGGACCGCATGAATTATAATATCGAATACATTTCAAGATTTTACTCTTCAGCTTTGAAAATCACATGCTACCATCTGGCTTCGCGTGATCTGAAACCGCACCATCTGAAAAGGATTTTAAGATGTCAGTCATTGGATACTTCGAAGCATTTCCGCAGAAAAGGCAAACTGAACTGCGAAACACAATCTTCCTGGACGGTTTAGGCAACATTCCCGCCGGAGTGTTTCTGTTCATGGAATATTTTTGCACGGACCTGAGTTGCAATTGCGAGCGCGTGATTATCAAGGTCCTGCATCTGAAATCCGAATCGGATGCACATCCACGGGAAGTTGCCACAATCAGTTACACATGGAGTCCCGGCGCCGATGAAGTTTGGCGCAGAACGAATGCTGAGTTTTCCAATCCCTTTCTGGATCCTTTCCACAAGCAGGCGTCGTACGCTGAGGAGCTATTGGAATTCTGGGGCGAAATGGTGGAGAACGACAAGGTCTACGCACAACATCTGAAAGCGCATTATCGCGAGTTGCGTGAAAAGCGGGGCAAATCCGAACGGCACGCAACAGCATTCGATCCCTCCGCCTTTGACGTCCCAATGAACCGAGAAGAACGCCGCCGCCTTCGCAAGTCCAAGCCGGGCAAGCATGCCCACCGCTGAGGCATGGATTCCGACTTGTACGATGATTAGGGGACAGATCTGATCTGTGCCCCTTTTCGCTTTCCCTGCGTCCCCTGACTTTCCAGGCATCCCATCACATGCGTGGTCGTTTCACTAGGTTGTTGGAAAACGAATTTGCGAATTGCCCGATTGGACTCGGGGTATCGGCTATCGTTAAGATTCATCGCAACGTCACATGCACGATTTGCTTGCAACATGTGTTGAGTAAGATGCAACGATGTCGTACGTTTGGGAGATTAGTTCAACATGGCCGACCCTACCGTCAGAAATATTTCCAACTTCTTAGAGAATCACTTACGCTCATACGGCTGCGAGAGGTTGCTCCACTATGAAGATGTCGTCAATGCATTCGATAAGGGAAGAAAGGTCCGGTCTGAAGATCGGCTGATCGTTCACGCGATGCAGCTAAAAGCACTAGCGGAGTTCTACAGGAAGTAGCCGCCAGTCGGTTGCAGGAACGTGGTTAACGCTACAGTGGCGCGAGACCCCGGTATGGGGCCTCGTGGGCGAGGTGCGTGGCAAGTGTCACGAATCTGAATTACAATCCGGATCGGCGTAATTCTGGCGTGAGACTTCGTTTGGTGTTTTGCATCCAAGCCATGTTCGTGATCGATCGTTGATAAGATTTTCAACTTGCCGAACGAGTGCCGGAGAGACAGTGTTAAATTCTGTGCGTTTGGGAAAATACCGTCGAATTCAGGCGTTCATGTTTTCGTTTGTGCCCCGTTGCGGTGGGCCACCGGGACGTGCAAAGAATAGCATTGCCTGATGATGTTTTGCAACCTTGTCGCACTCGGCGAATTCAGTTCCATTTGCGCGAACGAAAGTGGGCCAGAAATGAGCTGCGTGCCAATTTCAATATTCGCACCTGAACTTTTGCGATCTGAGCCAGTCATGTCTGCCGGGCAAGCCATGGACTACGCATGCTGCGGGGAGTTCTTCTTGCGTGATACTGTTTTCCTGGCCGCCTTCGTCTTGCTGGTGGCTTTCTTTCCGGCTGGCTGCTGATCAAAATCAGAATTCACGCGAGTGGAAACCGTAAAGACCAAGTCATTTTGAGGAGCGGCCATCGCGATCACCAAGCTCTGCCTGTTCGAGTTCACGCCAATTATCTGTCATCGTCACTTGACCAGTGAGTTGCTTGAGCTGCATTCGCCGAGCATAGCGAATGTAATCTCGCATTGCCGCGTGAATCGCCTGCGTTGAATCCTCTTGTTGGGTCAACTCTCGTAGTTCCGCTAACTCCTGCTCAGACAAATCGATTGAAGTGACCATGGCTCACAATCCTTTTGAATGATGCGGCATTATACTTGTCAAAACCCAATTGTAGACAATCATATCGCAACTTGACAGAGGAGCGGGAAAGGCGGCAGGTACGTATGGCGTTTTTACGGGAATCTTGATCGGGCTGCGATTGCCGCGTGATAGAGCCGACGTGGGACCATCATCAGCATGATAATACACGCATGAGCACTGAACGCAGCATTCATCAAACACGCTTTTTCGATGAACTTTTGCGATCTGACCCAGGCAAGTCTGCGGAGCAAGCCATGGACTACGCATGCTGCGGGGAGTTCTTCTTGCGTGATGTTGTTTTCCTGGCCGCCTTCGTCTTGCTGGTGGCTTTCTTTCCGGCCGCCTTCGTCGCCCCAAGACGCTCCACAGCCTCCTGAAGCTGCTCGGCGACCCAGCCGTTTAGGCTCTTGCCCGACACGACCGCAGCCACATTCACCTGACGGTGCAGCTCTGGAGGAATCCGTGTCACGAACTGGCCGGAAAATGCCTTATCGGGAGCCTCGCCACGCTCCATACAAAAGGCCAGGTAATCATCGACCGAATCGTGGAACGCCTGCGTCAGTTCACTGACACTCTCGCCCTGGAACGTGATCACGTCACGGGTGTTAATCACTTCCCCGTGGAAGATGGCTGCTTCGTCATCAAACTCGACCTTACCAAAATATCCTTTGTATTCCATCATGGCGTAACTCCTGCTTCTGTCAGGAACCGCCGCATTGATTTTACGGCTCCCTTGTCGGTTTCTTTGCTGGGATGCGGACGGTGAAACACAGCCCGAACTTCGCCGAGGCCGATTCGCACGCGTGAACCAGCCCCCTCGGTGATCTTGGCACCCGCCGCCGTCAGCATGGATTCGATGTCCCGCCAGACGATATTCGACCGGACGGGGTCTTCGAAAACTGCTTTAAGCGTGCGTTTATGCTTCGGTCCCATGCTTCATGGAGTATCATTTAATGATACTGAAGTCAAGGCCGTCATGTCGTTCCACAGCGATCATTTGTCACTCAATTGTGAAAGTAGGTCCTTTCTGCCGGAAAGGACTTTGCAGCTTGCTGCAAGCTGCGACCAGAGCCACGTTGATGAGAGCGCAATACCTCGTCGTTGAGCGGACGTCCGCTCTTGTGGTTCGCCTTGCAGTAAATTGAAAAATCCGCCTTGGCAAGGAGGACCCCACGAGATCGGCGACCACACTCGAGGGCATTGCACGTTCGCCGATCTCGCTGGTTTTGGATTCGCTGGTGGAGAATATTCGTGCGTTGCCTCTGGTTGCCGACATGGGGCTGGAGGATAATTCTCCGTTCGGTCTTCAGGGACTGGCACGCGAGCCGATTGAGTTGCTGAAAGCGGACGCCATGAAGCCGCTGGCTGCGGCTTTGGCTCTCAGCGGCAATCGGGATCAGATTCGTGATCATGCGTTGACGGAAAAGATCCTCGCCCGGAATTCAGGCTGGGTTGATGAGTACTGCATTGTGCGGCTGATTGAAAGTTCGCTGTGGTTCGATGGCCAAAGCGACTTCGTGATGCAAATGACTCGAAATCCAAGCCAGATTCCTGACAATCCTCCCGCAGAAGTCCAGGCGGCTCTTTTGAAGCATACTGACGATGGAGCAGCGTGTGGGTCGCTCAGCGGAATTTACCGAAGAATTTCTGGAGCGGCATTCGTATTCAGCAGTGGGATTCGCAATCCTTCCGATGATGGCGCTTCAGGTCGTGCCGTTGTTTCTGGCTCCCGCAGCTGTCATCGCCTGCGACCCTTTTCTGTTCATTGAACTTCCCGACGAACCAGGAAAACTTCGAATGCTTGGCCACTGGTATTGGCAGCAGCAGGAAGACGGGACAAAAAAGCTGCATGTGCATGTTTGATGATGTGAAGGTCGTGTGGGTGGAGGCATGGGAAGAAATCGGGACAATCCACTTTTACCTGTCGTTGCGACCCTACGCTACCCAGTGTCTATGTCTGAACTTCTTTTGTTCTCCGAACTGGTGTGTCTCCGATGGCTTTGAGGGGGCGCTGCCTCGGATTGTTAAGGTTCGGGGCCACTCTGACGGATTGGTTTCTTGCCGCCCTTCCGCGCGCGGGTTGGTTTGTGCAGGCTGGTGCGCCTCAACGTCGCGTGTCAGCGGAACGCGAATCTTGCAGATTTCCCGAATCACCCTCCACCACCACCACTTCTAATTGTTATAATTATTGGTGACAAACGACTTAACGGAGAGCAACAATGCCCACGAAGCTAATAAAACGAAAAAACGCCAGCACAGTCCCTGTGGAGTTCGCCGGAAAATGGGTGGCATGGAATTCAGACCACTCCCGGATTCTGGCATCCGATCAATCGTTGCAAGCATTGTGGAAAATGGCTCAGGAACAGGATCTGCAAGACCCGGTCTTTGAGAAGGTTCCTCGAACGGACGTCAGCTTTGTAGGAATGCGATGAAAATCCCCTATCGCGAATACCTCCGTCGCTTGCCGGGGTCCGAAGACTTTCAGTTAATTCTGCGTCCGATTGTCAGCGTCAGGATTTTCGGTGCGACCTTGAATGCCCGATGGGATGCGCTGGTGGACACTGGCGCGGATGAAACACTGCTGCCGATGTCACTTGCAGAAGTTCTTGGCATTCCGCTGGATCAGGAACACACAAGCCGGGCGGTGGGCATTTCCGGTGACGAACTGACGATCTATTACGGCGACGTGGAGTTCAGGATTGACGTGGAAAGCGAAGTCGTGACGTGGAAAACGTCAGTCGGATTCGTTGAGTTTGGCTCATCAGCCGATGAGGTCATTGTCCTTGGGCACGGAGGCTGTCTGGACTATTTCACGGCCGTCTTTGATGGTGAACGAGCCGAACTGGAATTGGTTCCAAATTCGTACTTGCCGACATCGGCCATGAAGCCAGAAAAACAGTCTCCGTGAGCTTCGTGTTCTCCGTGGTGCCAAATGCGATAGCATTTCTTAACCACGGTGGTCACGGGGTCATGGTGGCCACTGATTGGTTCAGTAATCCTAACTCACAATTTCCTGAACGACCTTTCCAGCGACATCGGTCAGCCGGAAATCTCGACCGGCATAGCGGTATGTCAGTCGTTCGTGATCGATGCCCATCAGATGCAGAATCGTGGCATGCAGGTCATGGATGTGAACGCGATTGTGGACAGCGCGGAATCCAAAGTCGTCGGTCTCGCCGTATGTCTGGCCGCCCTTCACGCCGCCTCCTGCGAGCCATGTTGTGAAGCCATAGTGATTGTGATCGCGGCCGTTCCCGTTTTCCGTCGTGGGAGTTCTGCCGAACTCTCCGCCCCACAGAACCAGTGTTTCATCCAGCAAACCGCGTTGCTTTAAATCGGACAGCAACGCACCGATGGGACGATCGATATCCATGCACAACTTTCGAACCTGATTGTCGTGATCGCTGTGCGTATCCCAGGGCTGGCCATCGCCGTAATACACCTGTACGAACCGCACGCCGCGTTCACTCAAACGCCGCGCCAGCAGGCAACCGTTGGCGAAGTGTCCTTCCCCGTAAGATTCGCGCACGGACTTGGTTTCCTGAGCCAGATCAAATGCTTCTGTTCCGGCGAACTGCATTCGGAAGGCTGTCTCCATGGCTTGCAGACGACCTTCCAACTGACCATCGGGACCGCGTTGCTCCAGATGCAAACGGTTCAGTTCCGTCATCAGTGACACTTGTTTTCGCTGATCACCGCGCGATAAGTCGGAATTGCGCAGGAATGGAATCAGCTTTTCGGGAACCGGGTCACGATGATTAATGTACGTGCCCTGATGCGATCCTGGAAGGAATGCACTCGTCCACAGAATTGAAAAACGTACGGGCTTGCCGGGACACAAGACCACATACGCCGGTAGATTTTCGTTTTCACTTCCAAGGCCATATGACAGCCACGATCCCATGCTCGGGCGAGTCGGCAGAATTGTGCCGTTGTTCATCAGTAGAAGTGCGGGACCGTGATTGGGATTGTCAGTGAATGTCGATCGAATGATGGCCATGTCGTCGATACTGCGCGCCGTATGTGGCAGCAGTTCACTCACCTGCACGCCGCTTTCGCCAGCAGGACGAAATCGAAACGGTGACGGCATCAAGCCTGCCGTACGTCGTTCCGTGCGCAGATCCGCTTCCTGCGGTCGTTGGCCTGCGAACTTCTGCAGCATTGGTTTAGGATCGAACATGTCGGCTTGAAAAGGCCCGCCATTCATGAACAGATGAATAACACGCTTGGCCTTTGCAGGAACATGCGGCGCATGGACGACATTGTCTGCGTTGATGGCCGACAACAGACCAAGCGAACCGAGTCCGCCGCCCATTGCCTGGATCATTTGACGTCGCGATGTGAGCATGATGACCTTAGTCCACAAAATGAAATTCGTTGAGCCCCAGCATCGCCTGCAGATACAGTTTCCATTTCGCGTCGCCTGGTTGCTCGGTTCCGCCAGCTTTTTCGGTTCCGCCAGCTTTTTCGGTCCCGACAGTTTGTTCGGTCCCTGCAGTTTGATCATCTTCCAGGTATGCGTGAGCTAGCTCATGTTCCCGAGCCGTGGCATTCCGTGAAAACAATAGCTGATAACAGCCGTCGATTCTTTGATCAGCAGATTCCACTGACTTCAGACGTTCCCACAAATTGTTCGCCTGCAGCGTCATCCATGCAGAGTTCAGAACAAATAACTGCTGTAGTGGAGTCGTCGTAGGTTCTCGTTTGGGGCTGTGTGAACTGGCTTCCGGGAAATCGTGCATTCGAAGAATCGAGTTCATTTCTTCGCGTTCGACCTTTGCGTAAATCGTACGTCGCACGTTGGCGGCATCATCGACGGGCTGTGACGGACCTCCCATTGTGAGGTCCAGTTTTCCGGTCGCGGAGAGCATTGCATCTCGCCACATTTCGATATCCAGACGTCGTCGATTCATTTTCCACAGGAACTCATTTGCAGGGTCAATGCTGGCTGCATCGTCACGATACGACGATGCCTGTCGATATGTTGAAGACACCAGAATCTCGCGATGCAACCACTTCAGATTCCAGCCATGTGCGACAAATTCGTAAGCCAGATATTCCAGCAGTTCCGGATGAGTCGGACGGTCTCCCTGTGCACCAAAGTCGCTGGGCGTCTTCACAAGTCCTGCACCAAAGTGCTGATGCCAGATGCGATTCACGATCACTCGTGCAATGAGGCCAGACGAATGCTGCAGCATCGATTCCGCAAGTTCTTCGCGGCCGCTGCCATGTTGAAAAATCGCGACTGGTTCAGTCTGCAATACTGTCAGGAAACGACGCGCCACAACTTCGCCGGGGTTCGACGGATTGCCACGTTGAAACACTGGCAGATCACGTGGTTCAGCCTCGCGATAGTCCAGCTTCGTGCCGTCAGTTCCATCGGGTTTCACAAACACACTGGCTTCACGCAAAACATGAGCCCATGGTTTTGTCACATCCGGATTCACCGTGCGAAGCTGTTCGATGGATGTTCGAATTTCCGCTGCTTCAGGAGATTCCAGGTCGGTGATCTTTTTTAGTTTTGCTTCAAGCTCATCGATTGATTTTCGCGCCGCTTTGATTGCGGCAACGTTTTCATCTGCAACGAGCGGTCGTTCGTCCAGTTGTGAACTCGCGAAGACACCAGCGAGCCCGTAGTAATCTTTGGTCGAGATCGGATCAAACTTATGGTCGTGACATCGTGCACAAGAAACTGTCAGCCCGAGGAACGTACGGGATACTGCATCAATGCGTTCATCCCATTCGTCAGCGACGATTTGTTCGATGACTGCGGGAGCGAGTTTGAGTTCTTTCCAGTACGTTGGGCTGAGTCCCAGGAATCCTAGCGCTGCCAGATCTTCGGGAGGCGTGTCTGGGATTAAATCGGCGGCCAACTGCAGTCGCAGGAATTCGTCATATGGTCGATTTTCATTCAACGCCCGGACGACCCAGTCACGATACATCCAGCCTTGATCCGTAGGACTTTGCCAATCGGGCGTAAAATCTGTATACCGCGCCAGATCCAGCCACATGCGAGCCCAGCGTTCTCCAAAATGCTGTGAAGCCAGTAGACGATCAACGACTCGTTCAGCCGCATCGGGAGTTTCATCAGCGATAAACGCCTGCAGTTCATCGGGCGTTGGAGGCAAGCCGATGGAATCAAACGTCACTCGCCGTAGCCACACCGCACGGTCGGCGTCTGGATTGTGTGTCAGTTGATGATTCTGCAGTCGCTGCAGGACAAACGCATCAATCGGATTACGAATCCACGCATCCTGAATGTCAGGTGGTGGAGTGCTGGCAAGAGTTTGAAACGACCAGAATTTCCGTCCGGCGGCGAAGTCAATTTGAGTTTGATTCGAACGCGGTTTGGCCTGATATTCGGGCAATGTTGCGCCTGCTTCAATCCACTTCTGCAGCACGGCAAGTTCAGCGTTTGGGATTTTACCATCCGGCGGCATCTGCAGATCGGTGTCTGCGTAGTTCAATGCCTGAAACAACGAACCAGTATGAGTGTCGTCTGAAGAGAACATCACGCCGCGACTTCCACCCGCAGCAATTCCTTCAATAGTTTCCAGCACGAGTTCGCCATTCTTTGCACCTGTCTCTGATGAATGGCATTCGTAGCAGCGTTTGGCAAGAATCGGGCGAACCTGCGATTCGAAGTACTCGACCTGAACAGAATTTGCCGTCGAATGGATTTCATCTGCAAACGCAAAATTTAACTGCCACGAGCCAAAAGTTGCTGCGAGGCAGGCGAGTTGAATTAGATTGGGGGCATGATGATTTGAGTACATTAGTCGATCCATATCCTTGCGTCCTGGCCTTTCTATGGGTTGTGGAATTCTATCCGAATTCACGAATGCTGTCTTTGATCCAAGGCTTTCAGCACTTTGGTACTTCGATTGCGGGCCACGTCGATGCCCGGATTGCCGTTGGACAGGCCTGTCGACTACGAATAGACTTTAGGGTTAGGGAAGTTGGAATTCGAGAGAATTTCGTGCGGTGATCGGCTTCAAGGGGAAAACTTTGGCGAAACCGGCGACAAACAGTAATATGTCGATGTGACCGAGTCCAAGGCGAAATCAGAGGTGCATAAAAATGTCCACAGGCCAACTTCAATCCGCACCCAGGGACTTTCGGCTTCTGGCTGACGTGCCGACGAACTGGAACGCAGCCGATTTACAGCAGCATCTGGGCGGAATTCCGCTTCAGCGGATTTGCCTGGTTCCTCCACCAGGCTGTGCCAGTGAAGACGATGTCATTCGCCTGCACGACGATGAACATCGACTCTGCGAATTACAGGACGGCGTTTTGGTGGAGAAGACCATGGGTTGGTACGAATCGATTCTGGCCTCAGAGATTATCATCGAACTGGGGATCTTCCTGCGGTCCCACAATCTCGGCAAAGTGCTTGGCCCCGATGGGATGCTGCGTTTCCTGCCCGGCCTGGTGAAGATTCCTGATGTCTCATTCGTCAGTTGGCAAAGGTGGCCTCAACAGACTCCACCGCGTCGTCCGATTCCGGCCATCATTCCTGATCTGGTTATCGAAGTTCTGTCCGACGGAAATACGCTCGAGGAGATGGAGGCAAAGCTGCAGGTCTACAAACAAGCCGGAGTGCGGATGATCTGGTACATCGGTCCTCAATCGCTGGACGCCGTCTGTCATCACTGTCCAGGGGAATCGATTTACGTGGCCCCCAATGGCGTCCTTGAAGGCCATGATGTTTTACCCGGCTTCCAGTTGTCGTTAGCGAATCTCTTCGCCAGAGCCGATCAGCAACGACCTGCCAACGAGTGAGTTAAGTTGCGATTCTTCTGACAGTGACGCTAAAATGACCGCGCAGGCGTATCCGGCACCGGACAAACCTCTCACGCTGGCGGCATACGATGCGAGTCCTATCGGTGCCACGCGAGCTTACATTCAGCCGGTTGCTGTTGGTGATTTGATGCCCGAAATGCCGCTCTTCCTAAGCCCCGGGGCTCATATCGCTCTACCACTTCAGGAAACTTACGATCGCGCATTTGCGGCGATGCCAAAACGCTGGCGCAAAGTGATTGAAGCTAGGATCCTTATTCATGCTTCGGTTGCAGCGGTTTGGTGGCATCCATTCCGATTGCAGCCAGCGCGGCAATGAAAAATGCACCCGCGCATCCCATGAACACCATGCTTTGGCCACTTCCGCTGGCTGAGCCCCATGCCATCAATTTTGGTACCATGCTCGCGCTGAATGCCGCGCCGAAATTGCCCCACATGTTGGCCCAGCCAAAAACCGTTCCTGTCCCGCGACCGCCGATATCCTGCATAAACGACCAAATCGAAGGGTTACTCACATCTGTCATCAGAGACACCAATGCGCAACACGCGACGATTGCCCAGACATTGTCCAGACCTAGGCATCCGAGATACGCAAATCCCGCGAAAGTGCTTGCCACACAGATCGGAAGGACTCGACCAATTCGCAGACCCAGCCGACGGACACTGGCATCTGTCGCCCAGCCGCCGATCAATTGACCAGCCATGCCGCAACCGAGAACCAGAGAAACCATCCAGGCTCCCGTTCCCTGTTCAACCCCCTTGGAGTCTCGTAAATATGTCGGCAGCCATGTGATCAGAAACGCCCAGCCCACGTTGACGCAGAATTGAGCGACCGAATTCAACCACAAACTGCGACTGAAAATGCACGCTTTGAGGATGGACAGCAATTCCAGAAAGCTTAAAGACGGTGGTTCCACAGGCAGTCCGATCAACTCGCGTTCCGCATCATTGCAACTGTCATGCAGAGTTGGTCGGTCTCGCACGATGAGCCAGTATCCGGCGGCAATCAGAATTCCAAACGCCCCAAACGCCCATAACGTGGCGCGCCAGCCGCCGAGGAAAAAGATGAGTCCCGTGGTGAGTGGCGGAGCGAGCGTCGCACCAAGACGTCCGCCAAAGGAAATCAGGGAACTCGCGCTGCCGCGACGCGAAAGTGGAAACCACCGGCGCACGATCGCGCTGCTGGCAGGATAAGCGCCGGACTGAGCGACACCGCAACCCATGCGAGCCATCAATACGCCCGGCAGACTTGTAACCAAGCCCGTGATGGCGGTGAGCGCAGACCATCCCAGTATGTAAATCGACAAGGCACGCCGCGCACCAAAACGATCACTCAACCAGCCCGCTGGAACCTGCATCAGCGCGTATGTAAAGAAGAACGCACCCAGAACGCTGCCTAGTTGGTTCTTCGAAATTCGCAGTCGACAGAGCCCGCCCAGACTTTCGATTTCTGTCTGTAACGCTACGCCATCTGCACGTGTCAGATTGTCCTGCAAAGCCTGAGGATACGTCAGTGTCACGGGTTCGTCTGGGTTACGATTCAGTATTTCGCAAACTCGCGCCTTCAGGGCGTCGGGAAATTCCGGCGACGAAGTTTTTGAAGCTGCGTCTGGCTTCAGTAGTTCCAGTTCAAATCGTGTCGAAGGATGTTCGTTGAGATCTGTGTCGTGCAGAAACGAATCGTTCTTGATGATTTCGCCGAGCGTCGCGCGCGTCAAATACAGGCCGAATGCCATCAACACGCTGATCAGAATAATGCGATAGCGAATGAATGTGGGATCTCCGCTGTTGGAACTCACTGGTCACCTCCAAAACTCAGATCGCGTATTGAATCCAACGGAAAAATCAGTCGCCGAATGTTTCGATACGGCAATTCTTTCAGGTCGCTTGAGCACGGACCGGGCGTCGAGACCCAAACGTTGCCTTTGCTGATCGTGTCCCACGCGCGCCGATGCGCGACGGCGGCCTTCACGCCGACAAACGAGAACTGAGCCGGATCAATGCCGACATGATACCACTGGCCAAGATCCATCGGCGGTGTTCTATTCGACGTCAATAGAATCGTAATGCCCTGGCATTCGACCACTGCACAACGGCCCATGTCGAAACGGCTGCCAACCATCGATGCCAGATGACTCTGCTGATCATGCAGTGTGAATAACCCGTCAGTCAGCTTCTTGAGCGTAACGTTGAGTTTGATCGGTCCCGGATCGAGCCGACTGCCACGGCCACCGATTGGAAGAGTGACCTGTTGTCCGATCTCATGGGCTTCCAGTTGACGCACGGACTCCGCATCCCAGATGCAGACTGCGGCATTTGTGATTCCATGGTTAAGGAAGGCACGCAGCAGTCCAGTGCAGTCACCTGGAGCACCTCCACCGATGTTGTCTGATGGTTCAACGATGACCAATAATCCCGGTTCATCACGAGGCAATGTGGGCAGAACCTCATCGACAGGTTGTTCCAGGACGTTGCCTGCTTCAGCAAGTTGCATCGCCTGATCATGCAGGTGTCTCAACGCAGACTGAGCGACTTCATCTGTCCCTGTCGTGACGACGCCGAAACTCACGCCAGTGTCGAAGGTGTCTGCGAATGCAAATCCGGCTGTGACGTTAATTTCCCAGAACTCTGGACGTTCCTGTTGCAATCGTCGCGCAGTTTGCAGCAGCGTTTGCATCGGGACAGATGCCGTTCCGGTTCCCGTCGGTGGCCATACAATTGGCGGCCGAATGATTAACATTCGAGGAATCTGATTTTGTTGCAGGCAGCGGTCCAGAAGGTTCGCCGCTCGGATAGCGGACTCTCTGGCGTCGGCGTGTGGGTTTTCGCGATAGGCGACAAGGCAGTGTGAATTCTTCGCCATGCGGTCCGTAAAGTTCGCGTGCAGATCATAGACGCCAAAGACCGGGATCGGCATTTCAGGGTGAAGACGCTGCTCGTTGTTGTCGGCTTTCAAGTTCCGAAGCAGCCAAGCCATGCGTTCTAGTAATTCGCCTTCCACATCCTGTATAGATTGGCACGTCATCGCGCCGTGTAGAACGAGATAGATACCGTCGATAGGCCCGGACTTCGCGCAGGTCGAGAGTGACTCGGAGAGCTCTTGCCAGAATTTTTCGAACGCTGCATCTTCCACAATCGCACTCGGATGAGCTGCCGCCCACAGCCCCGGGACGATGTCCCAGTCCAACTGCCCTGCCCTTTCCAGGACGCCGCCGATTGGGCTGCTGTCGCCGCTCAGGGATGTGAGATTATCTGCTTGCGCTACAAAAAAATCTTCCCAATCCGTCACGCCGTCAAGAAACGTATGAGTCTCATGAAACAGTCCGGCAACATAGATTCGAGGTCGTCGCAGCATGAATTATCTCGTAGATCAAATGTAGAATCGCTTCGCGTCTTGCTTCGCATTGGATCGCACCGAGGGCCGCGAGTCAATCGGCGCAGCAAACTACTCACACCTTAATCGGTCTGAAATGCAACTTTTAAATCTCGCTCCAGGACTCCAGTCCTGGAACGCACTGCCTCGGAGGCTCCAGCCTCCAGCCATAATCCGGGAGGCAGGAGCCTCCTGAACAGCGTGTTCTGAGGCTGGAGCCTCGGAACAAGCATCTGGACTTAATTACCGCGTGATTTATGGCTGTGTTTCTGCATTGTTGAATGACGCGACGTTGTTAGATTCCTATCATCTATCGTCTTTCCAAACCGAATCCTTCCTCCGCCACAAGGCGCGTTTCAAATGGCATCAAAAAACGAAGTGAATACTGAACAGACAATCACACTGGAAAAGATGCGCCAGCATCTGACTGTGCCACTGCTGTGCGATGCGTTGGATGCGGCAGGGTTGCGTCATCAGTCACCGAGGATCCCGTTGCTGCCCATCACGCTTCCGGATGTGATTTTGATCGGCCGATGTCGCACGACGCTCTGGGCCGATATGGCTCATGTTGATTCACAGCCATATGAGCTGGAACTTAAAGCAGTAGACGCATGTCGTCCGGATGACGTGCTTGTCTGTGCAGCGGCAGGTTCGATGCGATCCGGAATCTGGGGCGAACTGTTATCAACAGCAGCACGGAATGCGGGCTGTGTGGGTGTTATCGTCGATGGGGCCGTTCGCGATGTGGCGCAGATGCGAGCGATGAACTTTCCTGTCTTCGCTCGCGGACGATGTCCTTATGACAGCCGTGATCGTCAGCGCGTGATTGACTTTGATGTCGCCGTTGAAATCGACGGCGTCATGATTCATCCCGGAGATCTGATCGCTGCCGATCAGGATGGCATTGTGATTGTGCCACAAGCGGTGGAATCTTCAGTCGTTCGCGCGGCATGGGAGAAAGTTCACGCCGAAAACGAAGTGCGGGACGCTATCCGCGCTGGCATGTCGGCAACGAAGGCGTTTGAGACCTTTGGTGTGCTCTAGTTCTGCAGATGCGTGGCTTCGCGGCCACGGGGCATTGAAAAGTTTGATTACGGATGGCACGGATTTGTCGGATGAACAGCAAATCGTAGATCCTTGCGATCCGTGGTGAAAAGCGAATCGCAGTTGTCACTACGGAGAACAAAGAGCTCGCCGAGGAATGCCTACAGAGCATTGTATTCCACGGTCTGAAGTTTTGCTGCTGGGATTCACTGCATCAATTCGCGCCGCACAGGCTAAAGTGCAACGATGCAGAGACGCAAAACTGAAAATGTTTCGCACAAGTGAGTTGTGGGCCAACCTCGCGCTGAGTTCAAAACGCCAATTGGCGTTTTTGAGTTTATTTCGATACGCTTCGCAGATGCAACTTTCCAGGCATGCAATGATCTCCCAGTCCTCGGAGGGCTTACGCCCTGCCGCTCGCCGGATGCAACATTCTAATCGCGCAACGATCTCCTTCACTCTGCTGATCCTGCTTCTTATTGAACTGGTCGTCTGCATTCAATATCGCGGTCCTGCTGTCGTTTCCGAAGTCGATGCCGACTTATCCACCGCTGCTGGCGAGCCGATTTTTTCTGCCGAACGCGCGTTCAAGATTCATGAACAGCTCTTTGATGGTTCGTCGCATCCGGCTGGCTCTCTCGAAAACGATGCCGTGCGAGACAGACTGGTCAAACTTTTGCAGGAACATGGCTGGGACGTCGAGATTCAATCCCGTCATGTCAAAGGTACTGATCGGTATCCGCCGCTCGATCTGCACAACGTCATCGCGCGGCGACCAGAGCAGGTTCGATTGTCGGTACAACCACTGGTCCTTTCGACTCACTACGATTCGTGTCGATTCGGTCCCGGTGCAGGTGACGCGGGGGGGTGTGTGGCTGCTGTTGTTGAGGCCGGGCGATTACTGATGCTCAGGACCGAACAGTTGAAACGTCCTGTCTATTTACTGTTTACGGATGCAGAAGAATTAGGGTTGCTTGGCGCGGTCGAATTTGCGCGGTCACATCCATTGTCGAAACAGCGGCCGTTGGTGCTGAATTTTGATGCGCGCGGCACTTCGGGCCCGGTCGTGATGTATGAGACTCATGCCGGAAATGCAGTCGCGATCGACAAGTGGGTGAATTCCACAGTGCGTCCTCGAGTGACCGGTTCTCTCTTTACGGCGGTTTATCGTTCAATGCCGAATGGGACGGATTTCAGTGTGTTTCAGCGGGCTGGTTGGCAGGGTTTTAATTTCGCCATCATTGATGGTGCTCATCGATATCATCAACCTGACGATACACTTGCCAATCTCGACCCGCGCAGTGTTCAACATTTTGGTGAACAGGCGTTGGCGGTGTCGCAAAAGATTGCGAGCAGCGGCGAGGATTTAACGCCGACAAGTGAGAACGCTTTGTTCTTTGATGTGCTCGGCCTGTACGTTGTACAATTTCCATTGTGGTGGTGTTTGCCGATTCGCTTCGCGCTGCTGATTGTGGCGGTGCAACTTTACGGCCGACAAATTCTGCTCCGCGCCGCATTGCGACAGGCGTTGTGGGTCTGGCTGACAATGCTGCTGATCATTATTGCCGCTCCAATCGTTGGCTGGATTGTCAGCGCGTGCATTCGAGGCACTATGATTCTGCCTCGCTCGTTTGTGTCGTATGGACATTTCCTGTCGTTCGCGATGTGGTGGCTGAGTGTATTATTGTCGCTGAGCATCGGGCATTGGATACTGCGCCGAGTCGATCAACGCGATATCTGGAACGCATTCTGGCTGGGACAGTCAACAACATGTCTGGTAGTGTCGATCTGGGCTCCGGAATTTAGTCATCTGTTTTCGGTTCCCAGTGTTCTCGCCATTTTGGTGACGTTGACCATGCGATCAATTCCGCTGCGCACTCTGCTGACGACGGCCGGGGCCGGTATCATTCTGATTCCAGTGCAGCATCTGCTGGCGATCGCAATGGGACCAGCGGCGGGCCTGTTGCTTTTTCCGATGTTTGCACTGATTGCTATGCCAATGCTGCCCGCGCTGGGCGATCGACAGGAGAAGGCATTCCCATCGGTGAGTCTGTAAACGGCTCGACCGTTTGCAATTAACCACGCTGAAGGATGCAGATCTGAGGACAGATCTGCTTACGTAGTTCGACCTGTCCCAGGTCGAAATCCTTCGGCATTACCATAGGTTTATCGGACTCATTTCTATCCCATGGCCATTCGACTTTATCGACGATCGTCTACTTCGGCAGTTGTGATTTCATCTGTTGAGCGGCGGCTGCGTAGCTTTGAGCCAACTGTGCCTGTCCGACTTTTTGAAAGATCGGCACGGCGCGGTTGTACATTGCGATGCAATATTCACTAGGCGAATCGCCGCGTGCCTTTGGGATCTTAGGCAGAAATGTGGTGTAGAATTCTGCCAGCGTCTGATCACTGCCATCAACATTGGATGCGAGTCCTTCAAGACGATCCAGCATACGAGGCACATATTGGCCTTCCTCTGGATATTTCTGAATGGCGACGGCCAGAGCCTGTATCGCTTCGCCTGAGCGGTCTTCGCGCTCCAGTAATTCACTCAACTGCAGCAACGCGGAGAACGCCAGATCCGGGCGAGCGGCAGTGGAATAGACTTCCAGCAATTGATAGTACATGGCCACTCGCTTTTTAGCATCTTTTTCAAAGCTGATCAGATCACCAAAAATCGATATCGTGAAGTCCGGAAATTTTGCGAAGTTGACAAACAATTGGTTCAGCAAAGTGTTCATTGTTTTGAGTTCGGATTTCCCGAGTTCTCGACCTTGCGACAGTGTGGATAGTGCTGTCCATGCGGCTTCATTCCATGGATTCAAAGCAACCACGCCCGACAGATAACTCAAATGCGCTTCGAAGTCGAAGGCAAGTTCTGCGGCAAGTTCGGGATAGAGCAGCATCAGTCGATCTGCATGACGCTTTGCCATCGCATCCATGCCGACCTGCTGCAGGCGAAGTTCCAGAATGCGGTCGGTAATGGCTTCACCAGTATGTGGATCTTCGAGATTTCCAACGTAATAGTTATCGCCGTGATATCGTCCGTGGGATTCCAGTGAAAAGCGAATACTACGCTCACTGACAGCCTGAAGTTCCACCCACATGACCCATGCATGCGCGCCGCCGTAGCGGCCTTCGCCCCAGACATAGGCGGCGGGGACTCCGATGCTTTTGCCGACTCGTGCTGCGAAGTCTGCCTGCATCGCGCAGACTCCACCGAACTGGCGGATGTTGGCAAGAGTGTATTCTTTGCCATCCAGCCGACAGACTTTGCTCGCAGTATTCAGCATCTCGATGTCGTAAGGCACATCTGCGTAACACTTGCCAAACATTGGTCGCGACGGCAAATACGCCTGCAATGACCACTGACGTTCTTCAACCGGCGTTTTGTGATTCACCATCAGAGCCAGAAACTCCCATGGAATATACTGAGCCCGGCCCTGCATGAAGGCTTCTGTTTCCGTGAAGTAACGGAAATTGTCCAGGCCACCGATCAAAGTGTCGGGCATTTCGGAATGCGTTCTTTGAGCCTGATCTTCGTAGTTGTAAACGCCAGCCTCATTGTCCCACACGACTGAGGTTGCGATGGCCAGAGAACCGTACTTTTCAATCTGCTTTGGAAACTCCGTTCGAATCTGATTAAACAGCCGCATCGCTCCGGGCACGTCGTCGGCATTGGGCTGGATCGCGGTGAAGAATTCTTGTTTCAGATCCTGGCGATCGTCAAACCATTTCATGAGTTCATCAAAGTCGCCCGGCACACCCGTTTCAATATCGAGTTCATGTTCAGCGAGGAACTGATCTGCGAAAACCTTGCGGACCTGAGCGTACGAATCGGTGACAAATAGTTTTCGGGGCTGTCCCGGCTTTTTCGCGCGTTCTTCGTATAGCGGCATCAAGGCCTGGACGATGGCTGACGTCTTTCGAGTTGTGGTTGGCGGTGGTTCGTAAGTTCTCACGATGGCGACCGGCCGATCAAGAATCAATGAAATCTGATCAAGCACTGACGTCTCAGTACCAACGGTTGCGACGAGCAGACGATCCTTCGCAAATACGCTCAATGCCTCGGGATTTTTCCAAGGTTGATCGAAGGCTTTGCCGCCATTCTGATCGATCTTTTCAACGTCGGCCTGGCGCTGTTCTTCGGTTTCATACAGAACCACTGTGACCGGCTGTTGATTGACATTCAGCTGAGTGATGGTTCCTTCGAATGGCAACTTCACTGCGTTGTCAGTTGGTTCCGTCGCGGCGACTTCCAGACGCTGCTTTCTGAGATCTGCAGTGAACTGTCGGACGGGATTGTCGAAGCGTGAGACTTCAACGATCAGCGTTGTGTCGCTCGACAAGGCCGCATCGGATGTTTCCGTCGCGCGAATAGTGAACGATACATCTTCGCCAGCGAAAAGTTCCGACGGTGTCCATGTGATCGTTCCGGATTGAGCATCAATTGTTGCGGCTTCGATGAGTTCATTCGCGTTGATCAAACTGTAGGTAACAGCAACACCTGGTTGATCAGGATCTTTGGCCGTAACATTCAATTTCAGTGGCTCATCTGGCGTTGCGGTCACTCGCTGTATCGCATCGAACGTCGGTGGTTGATCCAATTCCGTGACAACGATCTGAAAACGTCCTTCCAATACATCGCCGCCGCTTTGAGCTCTGACAGCAATATCGAAAGTGCCAGGACCGTCGGCTTCGCCCGGCGTCCACGTAAATTCCCGCGTCGCCTGATCGATCGCTGAGCCCGGTGGTCCGTTGATGATTTCGATAGACGAGGTCTGCCCCGGTCCTGCGGATTGAATAGGTATTAAGAGTCTGAGCAGTTTGCCTTCCTCAATCGTCTGCGTTGGCAGGTCTTTGACGATGACTTCGGATGCTGTCGGTTTTGGCATGAAATACCACATACCAACGAGTCCAGCGATCAGAATTAGGCATATGGGCAACCAGATTCCGACAGAACTCTTTTGACGTCTGCGTGGCGTTGTTGCTGGACGATTGACATCGACATGAAACGCAGGCTGTGCTGAAATGTTTTCTGCCGGCTGATTGACGATCGGAGCCGGATTTTGGGGCTCTGGTTGCGACAGATTTACATCTCGCGGCTGTGTTGCTGGCGTCTCCCGCACAAGTTCCAGTGGTACCAGTTCCCCAAAAATCGCGGGAACCTGGACAGATGCCTGACATTTGGGACACTTGATCCGTTTGCCTGCGAATTGTTCCTTGAGTTTGATTTTTGCCTGACATTCATTGCATTTGACAATCAACATGGAGCACCTCACTGGACTGCTGGGTATTTGGCTTCACGGTAGCGATTGAATGCACGCAATTCCAGTGTGCCATAATTTTCCAGCAGCGTCGGCTCAGACGATAGTGTGCAGTTTGCGTATCAGCACGCGATGAGCGGAGTAGGTCCTGTTTGCCGAGCAGGACTTCGCGGCCCGCCGCGACCGGCGACCAGAAACAGGTAGAAAATCATATTCAGGCTGACGGAGAAGACGGTCACGATTTTGGGTTGCGCGACATCGTATCCCGTGTACCGCGAACCCACAGGGGGATCGCACTGATTTTTGCATGGCACCGATTTTTTATTTTATACAGTGCCGTCATAGTAATTGATGACAGGACGATTATGGACAGGACGATGAGTCGCAAGATGCTCGTCCTGACGCAAATTGTCCTGGCAATAATGCGATTCGAACGAACGAGCAGAGTCGAACACCCAGGTCCATGGCGGCGATGTTTTGCCGCACGGATGTTTTACCTGGCACCGATGTTTTACCAAGAAATTTTGGGTGAGTATCGCAATGTTCCGTTCGATACAGTGCAGACGAAGTGAACTGCTTACTAAAGGCGAAATCCATCACTATGCCAACCGAATAGTGCAGGCCCATCAATCAGGACAATTCGATTCGATTTCTCTGCACTCTCTCTCGCTTCGTTGGTAAATCGACTCGTCGTCACAAAGTATCCTCGATAAGCGGCTTGTTCTTCGATGACACCTTTGAATTGCTGAAGCGCAGGTCGGCCGACTGGATTTGTCGCTGCATACCGTTTGCATTGAACCACAATGACTCCGTCGGGATGCATCACGTATCCATCGACGCCAAAATCATTTGAGCGAGCAGTCAATCCAGTCGGATGACCGCACTGTTCGAAAAAACTCATGACGTGACGTTCAAATCTAATCGGATCCATCTCCATGGCAAATTGAAGAAAGGACTCGAATTCTTCTGGTGCCTCGGCCCGCTCTGGCGTCATTGCATCCGCTCGAAGAGCATCCAGGAGTTCTTTCTTCGCGCGTCTTGCCGTTTCGAATTCCACAAACGTGAGCATCAATCGGGTCAGTGGATCACGAACGCTTCGATCCCGCACGAATGCCTCGATTATCGATGTTGCTCCGGCTGTCCCGAGAAAGAGCAACAATGCAACGGGGGGCTTCAATGGCCGAACCGAATGCCGCAATTCCCGCTCCTTCGGCCCCAAGGATTGCAGTGCCAACTGCAGTGACGGGAATTGCAATCTTGAGTGACAACGGAAGACTCGAGCTTTTGAAGCTGCGAAGGCTCGTACCGATGCTGTTTGCGAGCAGTTTTCCCGTCCGAACGGTATCAATGGATGCGAAAATTCGCTTGCCAATTTCGATCTTTGACAACCCTTCGGTTGCGAGAATCTCTCGAGCACCGATAAACCATCGAATGATTTCGTCACGATCCCGCTCGACGCTGATCAAACGAATACCGCTGACAATCGACTTAGCAACGCTGTCTCTCACGACTATTGATGTTGATTGAGCACCTGCCTGGGCGGCCATCACCGCTGCCGCAAAACGGCTTTGCCTTTCCAGGGAACTCAGTTCTACCGACTCGACAGAGATGCTCTCTAATAGAATCCCATTCGCAGTCGGTTCGTTGACAGTCACAGAGTCATTCAGATCGCCTGACGATGTGGCTACATCAGATATTGCTACGGGTTGATCGGCGTGACGACGAAACCTATCACTAGCCTGCGCAATGATCGATTTACCTCTCGAAAATAGACCCGCAATCGAACGAGACGCTCGCTGCGAGTCTTCAGGCGTTGGTGGAGCAGCGACGGCATCTTCGTCTGGCAGTTCATTGTGGTTTTGCGAAAATTCTTCCGGCACGATCAACAGTTCGTGTGTGCATGAATCGGTAATACGTCCAGAGGCGTAAGTGCATTACAACAGACGGAACTGCTGGAAATTGTCGCAATGCCCGCCGGATGAAGCAAGCAAGTGCAATAAAAGTGCAAGTGCGACAAAGGGAGTCGGTATTGGGGCCAGGTGAATGGCAATAGTGGAGGCTATCCTCTGGACTGCAGACGTTGCGTCAATTCCTGCCGCTTTGATTCATGGCGAGTGCGGAGGCGTTGATACTGCTCGGCCCTACCAAAGTGACTGATGCTGCTCCAGAGGCCCAGGCCAATGAACAGAAGTCCAAACAACGCGAATGGCGGAAAGATGAACGAAGTGAATAATGTCCAGAAGCCGCCAAAAATTACGGCAACGGCACCGCCGACAATTGCCGGTCCGCGTTACGGCACGGAAATTTGCCCGTGCTTGCCGTGTATCTTCGTTCCGAATGTTGTGCGCAGCATATTTCTGGATCATCCGAGTCAATGTTGCAAATGGGGATTCAGGCCCTGCGGGCCGACAGAGCCTTTGCCGGTGGCGTGAGCCACCGGAAGGATTCCTGATGATTCCCAAAAGGCCCGGAGGGCCGACACTGATTCAGCAGGCAATTATTGCTGTGTCAGCCCTCCGGGCCTTTCAGTCACTTTGCAGCGCAACCGGGGCCTCACGGCCCCGGCAGATGCTATGCCGGCCCATTCGGGCCTGAATCGCATCGTCTCATCAAAAGGGACACGCGGGTGCATGGAAACGCAAGTGCTTGGCCTCGATTTTTTAATTTCTAAGTCGAGTGCCTTTGGGCTGACGTCACTCAACCCATGAACAACTTCAGGACGGACGTTTGCCCTGTGAGCAGAGCAAGGCATTTACCCATTCGATTAGCTGCCCGGTCATTGGTGGCACAGGGGCGATGCGATAATCGACAACCATGTCGTAGGCAGCTCGATCATACGCGATGTTCAAATCGGAATTGCGCGAGAGAACTGTCGGGCAATTCCTTGCCGCAGCGTAGGAATCTTGCCTCCAGACAGTACCATGCCCGTACCTCGGATTCCATGTTCGACTGCCTTCGGGCTCCCGCCTCACTGTTCGCATTCCGTACTCTTCGAGAATTGTGAACTCAACAAAACTGGAGATATCCTCATGCCAGGACTCACTTCCTTTTTGCACCGCTTTGCTCCGCTTTTTCTGACACTGTGTTTGTGTCTTTTGTCAGTGCCCGTTGTCGCCGACGTTCCTGCTGGTTTTACGCCATTGTTCAATGGCAAAGACCTGACAGGCTGGAAGGGACTAGTTGGCAACCCCAAGACGCGTGCCGCGATGTCGTCCGAAGAACTTGCTGCTCAGCAGAAAGTGGCCGATGACAGCATGAAGGCACACTGGAACGTTGTCGATGACGTTCTGGTGTTTGACGGAAAAGGCGACAGCCTCTGTACCGCTAAAGACTACGGCGACTTCGAATTGTACGTTGACTGGAAGATCCTCGAAGGAGGTGACAGCGGACTTTATCTACGCGGAACTCCGCAGGTACAGATGTGGGACACAAAATTCAAAGACTACTTTCGTCATGGAGCAGAGAACGGATCTGGTTCACTCTGGAACAATCAACGAAATCCTCGATTCCCCACGGCAAACGCCGACAAGCCGGTTGGCGAATGGAATACGTTCTTGATCCGCATGGTTGGCGAACGAGTGACCATCACGCTGAATGGCCAGCTTATCGTCGATAACGTCGTGCTGGAAAATTTCTGGGAGCGAGGGCTGCCGATTTATCCGCGTGGTCAGATTGAACTTCAGAATCATGGAAACACGCTGTATTTTCGAAATCTTTATATCCGTCAAATTGCGGCGGACGAAGCGAACAGCATATTGGCCGAAAAGGATTCGCAGCAGTTCGAAAGTGTCTTCAACGGACAAGATTTCAGTGGCTGGAAGGGTGAATTGGAAAACTATAAAGTCGTGGACGGGGCGTTTGTCTGCAAAGAGGGCAAAGGTGGCACTGTCTTCACAGAAAAAGTGTACTCCGACTTTATAGCACGAGTAGAATTCAAACTTCCGCCCGGCGGCAACAATGGCCTGGTTCTTCGCTATCCCGGCACAGGCCAGCCACATGTGGATGGCCTGGAATTGCAGGTCCTGGACTCTGAAGATCCAAAGTACGCCGCGCTTGATCCAAGACAGTATCACGGTTCTGTCTATGGTCTCGTTGCCGCTCATCGCGGTTTTCTGCGGCCTGTGGGGGAATGGAATTTTCAGCAGGTGACGATGCACGGCTCGAAGATTAAAGTTGAGCTGAATGGTTTCACAATTCTGGACAGCGATCTCAGTGAGGTTAAAGAATCCAAAGATGGAGCAGTTCCGCCCGGTGCGAAGAATACGAGCGGCCATTTCGGGTTTGCCGGTCATCATGATCCAGTGGCATTTCGCAACATTACAATTCGTGAACTTCCTGGTAAACCGGCAGAACCACCGTCACGCGAAACCGCCATCAGCCCCAAAGATGGACCGATCAAACTATTCAACGGCCAGAATAAGGAAGGTCTGTATACCTGGATTAAGGGAAAGACATACTCAGATCCGGACAAAGTCTTTACTGTCGAAGACGGCATGCTGCACATTTCCGGCAACGGATATGGCGGCATTACCACGAACCAGGCCTATCGGGATTACCATTTGATCGTGGAATTCAAGTTGGGCGATAAGACCTGGGGAGACCGCATAGATCGAGCACGTGACTCGGGCTTGCTGATTCATGGTTGGGGGCCTGATGGAGGTTACGGCAATACCTGGATGGCATCGATCGAGGCGCAGATAATTGAGGGCGGTGTTGGTGATATTCTGGTGCTGACGGGATCCGATCCGGAAACTGGACAGGTTCTGCCAACATCACTTGTCGCGGAAACTATGAAGGATCGCGATGGTGAACTCGTCTGGAAAAAGGGTGGAGAACCTACCACAGTATCGTCAGGCCATGTCAACTGGTTTGGCCGAGACGTCGATTGGGCCGACACGATCGGCTTTCGAGGCCGTGAAGATGTGGAGAGCAAGCTCGGAGAATGGACACGTTTGGAAGTCATCGCGGACGGTGACCATTTGAAGTACAAGGTCAATGGCGTTGTGGTCAACGAAGCATTTGCGGCTAATCCGGATTCCGGTAAACTGCTGTTGCAGACAGAGCAGGCCGAAATGTTTGTCCGTCGCTTTGAACTCTGGCCACTGGGGCAGGCTCCAAACGACAAGCAGAAAAAGGACTAAGCATCGAGCGGAAAACAACTGTCTGTACTTGTGTGGGATTCGCCAGAATTCCATTTTTGAGCTGTGTAAACGGCGGTAAGAAACAGGTTCAGGCTGCTGGCGTCAGTACGGATGAAAAAAAGCCCTTGGCAGATTGTGCTGCCAAGGGCCTTTGAGTTTAGAGTTTGCGTCGTCCGTTTCGGATGGCTTCAAGATGCGTTATGCAGAGAAGCTGCTGCCGCATCCGCATGATTTCACAGCGTTTGGATTCTTGAACGTGAAGCCACGTTTTTCCAGACCGGTGTAGAAGTCGATTTCTGTTCCATCAAGGAACAGGTCGCTCTTCTTGTCTACAACAACACCCACGCCGTGGTGTTCAACCATGACGTCCGCTGATTCATCGAATGCATTGGTGAAGTCGAAGGAATACTGGAACCCGCTACATCCGCCGCCAGCAACGCCCACGCGGACAAACTGCAGTTCCGGACGGTTCTGCTCCGACATTACTCGCTTGATTTCGCTTGCAGCTGCTTCAGTCAGTGTTACCGACATTTGTACAGATCTCCCAAAAATATCATTTCACAGGAATAGTCAGTAAAAACATGAGTGCTGCGGCAGTTCTTCGCCGTCGGCGCGCCGCAACGCACATCATTTAACGAAATTTAGACTTGTGGACGCCGTTCTTACAGGCGAAAACCTCCGAAATTGCAAGATTCCCTTACTCTCTGCGCTGGAACGTCGACCAAACTGCAATAATTACGTATTTCGCAATCCGGATCGTCGCGAAAGTCGTCAAGACTTTCGGCGATTCAGGGCGAATCCGAATGTCTTGACGACTTTCGCTACCGTTCAAAAGTGATGACGCTCAACAAATGTTCCAATCGGATCTATTCACGATGAAGTCTTATTCTCACGTCTGGCCGTTGATGATAGTCGGCTCGGTATTGTTGACCGCACCAGGCTGCAATGATCTTCCATCCACGGGCAGGTCGATTGCTGGCGCACCGGATGGTATCGCCGAATTGATGGTGATTTCAAAGAACAGTGACATCGAGTTGGAGGAATCAAAGTTTCTGGAAGTGGTCTCCCGCACAGATCAGAAACTTGTGCTTGTCGATTTCTGGGCACCTTGGTGTGGTCCATGTCAGCAGATGGCACCATCACTTGTGGCGATGAAGAAAAAATGGGGCGACAAACTCGACGTTGTCAAAGTCGATATCGATCAAAACTCCGCAATTTCGGAGCACCTTGGAATTCATTCGATTCCAGATGTTCGCATCTTTCGCAATGGTGTCCAGGTTGGAGACTTTGTTGGTGTGATGCCAAAAGACGAGATTGATGCACTGCTGCGATCTTTGCAATGAACTCAGATGAATCCGAGAATCCGGGGAGGCAGGAGCCTCCGGAGCAGTGTGTTCCGAGGCTGGAGCCTCGGAACAATGACATTGCTTCACACCGCGCATCGAGTATCGCGTTCTCCTATCGCGTCTGGTTGTTTCGGCTGGTCTCCGTTGTATTGGGACTAAGCATTTTCGGATTGATTGAACTGGTGTGTGTTGGTTTTGGGTGGGGCGAATCGCAAATCGGTGACGATCCACTGGTTGGCTTTAATGCGATTCGCCCGCTGTTTGAGAAAACAGCCGACGGCCAGGAATTCCATACATCGCCGGCGCGACGCGGCTACTTTAAAGAGGTCTCGTTTGCTGCGACAAAGCCCGATGACGAATTTCGGATCTTTGTCTTCGGTGGCTCAACGGTTCAAGGCAATCCGTTTTCGATTGAGACAAGCTTTCCGACGTATCTGCAGATTGCTCTCGATGCAGCCGATGCGTCGCGAAACTGGAAAGTCGTGAACTGTGGCGGCGTTTCGTATGCCAGCTACCGTCTGCTGCCAGTCATGCGTGAATGTCTGGAATATCGCCCTGATCTGTACGTTTTCTGCGGTGGCCACAATCAATTCCTGGAGCACATTTCATTCGAAGACGTGCGGGAATCTGCGGCTGTCACTGCTCCTTCGTTGTCGGTGCTTAATCACCTCAGGAGTTTTCGGATACTCCAGCGGACGTTGAAAGGTTCTGGCCATCAGAAAGTAGATCTTGCTCGGGAGGCCGGTGTCAGCCGTGCGATCCTTCCTGCTGAAGTCAACACGATGCTCGATCAGCACGATGGCATGGCGAACTATCATCGCGACGACAAACTTGCGTCTCAAATTGCGGCGTCGTTCGCCGGAGATTTGCGATCGATGTCCAGGCTGAGTCGCGAAGCCAACGTCGCGTTACTGTTTGTTCTGCCGCCGTCCAACCTTTGCGATTGCCCTCCATTTAAGTCTGAATTTTCTGATACAACGTCAGCCGAGGTTCAGTCACAAATTATTACTGATCTGAAGCAGGCGCGGCAACTGGCAGCGAACGATTTGAGTCAAGCGATCGCGATAGCTCAACGCGTCACTGCCAAAGATCAGCGGTACGCGCTGGCCTGGTACGAACTCGGGCAGTTGCAATTGACAGCGAAGGACTTTTCTGGCGCAGCGTCCTCGTTGCGGAGAGCAAAAGACGAAGACATTTGCCCGCTGCGAATTACTACGCCGCTGGAGAACGGGATGCGAGATGTCGCATTGCAGGAATCCGTGCCGCTGATTGATGCGGATGAACTTCTGACGCGTCGCTGTAAAAACGGAATCGCTGGCGACGGCGTCTTGGTGGATCACGTTCATCCATCGTTTCGTGGGCATGAAGATATTGCTGTGGCGATTGCCGACTGGATGATTTCCACGGGTTTGGCTACTGCATCCAATGTCGCATGGAAAGAGGATGCGGTCAGCGAATGTCGTGATCAGTTGTCAAAGCTGGATGATTTGTATTTTCTTCGCGGGCAGCGGGCACTTCGAAGTCTGCGGCTGTGGGTAGCGGGACGAGCCATTGAAACTCCGCTGGTGCCACGGGACGAAGAAACGGGAAAATCAGCAGAATCTCGGTGAAAGCGATCGGCAGTGGGCAACTGAAACTCGGAAGAACATCGAAGTCCGGTTAGACTTCCCGGCCAAGAGATAACTTTCCAAATCGTATCAACGAATTTTCTGTGAACTCCTCAATGATCGTCAAACTCGGCCCTTGTCGTCTCGAACTGATTCAGGGCGATATTACTCAACAGCATGTCGATGCAATCGTCAACGCAGCCAATGCCGCTCTGGCTGGAGGCGGGGGTGTTGATGGTGCGATTCACGATGCGGGCGGACCTTTGATTATGAAAGAAACCGCCGAGAAATATCCTGAAGGTTGTCCTACCGGAAGTGCGGTGGCGACGGCGGCTGGTGACTTGCCGTCGAAATATGTTTTCCATGCTGTTGGTCCAATCTGGAAAGGCGGACGGCAAGGCGAACCGGAACAACTTGCCATGGCATGTCGTGCGTGTCTGCAATTGGCGGTTAAGCATAACTGTGCCAGCATTGCGTTTCCCGCGTTGAGTGCTGGTGCGTACGGGTATCCGATTGATTTGGCAGCAGCGAATCTGGTCAAGACAACAATGGACTTTGTTCGCTGGCATCAGAAACCGTCAGTCGTCAAGTTCGTACTTTTTGACCAGGGGGCATTTGGCGCATTCGCGCGTGCGGTGGAGGAAGTGGTGCCACGATGATTGAGCCGTCGATTCGGAACTTCACGGCATCGGATGGCTATAAAATTCACTTTCGACATTGGAGGTCTCAAACACCACGCGGCATCGTCATCGCGCTGCATGGGATTCAAAGTCACTCCGGCTGGTACAAGGCGTCGTCACGAGCGATGGCGGACGCTGGATTCGATGTGTATTTTGCGGACCGACGAGGTTCTGGTTGGAATGGTTTTCAACGTGGCCATGCGACGCACGGCATGCGGATCATCAACGACGTTCGTGCTCTGGCGGCCCTTGCAAAGGATGAGCAACGAGAAAATTCAAATGACGTCTTGTCGCTACCGGTAATCCTGATGGGGATTAGCTGGGGCGCTAAAGTTGCTGCCGCTGCGGTATCGTTATTTCCGTCTGAGTTTCAAAGGCTGGCGTTGTTGTATCCCGGCCTTGAGCCGCGCCTTCGCCCGAATGCATGGCAGCGATTTCGACTGAAGCTCGCCCGCCGATTTGAAGTCATAAAGACTGACATCCCGATTCCGTTGCGATCTCCCGAATTGTTTACTGATACACCGAAGTGGCGTCAGTTTATTGCCGAAGATCCTCTGGCGCTGCATGCCGTCACCAGCAGCTTTTTGAATACCGGGAAGGATCTTGACGACATTGTTGCGTCACACGCTGCACGAATTCAGTGCCCGGTTTTGCTAATGCTTGCTGGTCGAGACAAGATTATCGACAACGCGAAAACTCGAGCGAGAGTCGCTTCATTTATGACCAATGATTTCACATCCCTCTGTTACCCAGATGCCTGTCATACGCTGGAATTTGAGCCCAATCCTGCCGCGATTTTTTCGGATCTGACTGAATGGCTGCGAACGAGACCAACCGGCGGCACTCATCGAGAGGATTGCCGATAGAGCACAATGCTCTTACACTTCCCTGCACTGGAGTTCAACCTTTAGCCTGCGTCGGCTCAGTTGCGGTTTGAGAACTGAATCGCAGCAGCCTAAAGGCTGGACTCCAGCGAGCGACCACTTGCCTGCCGAAAATCAACGTAACAAAAGTACAAGAGCAACCGAATGTTGGAACGACGCGAGCTTTTTCCGAATGTTATTGAACTCAATTTTCAGGCCCGTCGGCGTCTGGGATGTTGTGTCTATCTGATCTATTCCGGGTCCGACTGGATGCTGCTGGATATCGGATACGAAGACACCGTTGACGAATTGATCGATCTGATTCGTCAACTGGATTTTCCTCTTGCCAACTGCAAGTATCTGGTGGCGACTCACGCAGATGCAGATCATGTTCAGGGATTTCAAAAAGCAAAAGAGATGCTGCCCGGTTCGCAATTGATTGCCCATCCGGAAGCGAAGCAGATTCTGGAGTCAGGAGATCGAATCGCATCCTTTGCAGAAATCCCGGCACAAGGGATTTCAATTGAAATGCCAAAATTCGTGTTCGATCAGGAGATTTCCGAAGGCACGGTCCTGCAACTTGGCGATTTGAAGCTTCAGGTCTGGGACACGCCTGGTCATGCCGTTGGACAATTGTCATTTCGCTTGAACAATCTGTTGTTCTCTGGCGACAATATCTTTCGCGACGGCTGCGTCGGAAGTATCGACTGCCACCACGGTTCGGACATTCCTGCGTTCATGGAATCGCTCAAGCGTATCCAGGCAAGTAGTGTGGAATGGTTGCTGCCGAGCCACGGTCCGGCGTTCCGCAATGATCGCAAACTGTTGCAATCGGCAATTGATCGACTGGACCGATATCAGCACATGGCCGACTTCGGTACTTGTGCTGTGGATTGGCCACTGCTGGATGAATGGGAAGCGGAACTTGCGAAGGGGACGCATCCCACAACGAATGCTTGAATTGGGAATTTCATAAACTCTCGTTCCGAGGCTCCTGACTGGGAACACACTGCTCTGGAGGCTCCTGCCTCCCGGTTCCTCGCTGGAGGCAGGAGCCTGCCGTGCATGGCGTTCCAGGGCTGGAGGCTTGGCACGAGTACAATCCGTCCTACGTCATAGAAAGACTCACGCAACCATGTCACGCACATCTCGACGATCATTCATGGCATCTGCCGCTGCGGCCGGAGTTGCATTTAGTTTTCCATCCGTTTCCAAAGCCGCGATGGCGAACGATGCCGTCCGATTGGGATTCATCAGTTGTGGGGGGCGCGCTAACGAATTGATGGGTGCATTTTCGCCGATCAAAGGCGTTGATGTTGTCGGCTTATGCGATCCGGACTCAGCGCGGCTGGGGAAGACGGCGGAACGATTCCATGAAGCGAGGACTTACAGTGATCTTCGCAAGCTGATCGACGACGATACTGTTGACGCCGTAGTTGTTGCGACCTGCAATCATTGGCATTGTCTGGCTGCCATCTGGGCGATGCAGGCTGGCAAAGATGTGTACGTCGAAAAGCCGCTGTCACATAGTCAGTGGGAAGGCGAACAGACCGTGAAGGCGGCACGCAAATACAGTCGCATCTGTCAGGTGGGGACTCAGCAGCGTTCCGATCCGATGCAGGCGGAGATCAAAAAGTTCCTCCATGAAGAACAGGGAATCGGGAAACTATTGTCGACTCGCGTCAATCGTTTCGGCGTGCGCGGGCCAATCGGCAAGCGAACAGAAACGCTGCCAATCGAAAAGTCTATCGACTACGATCTGTGGCTTGGCCCTGCGGCTGACAAACCAATCTTCCGCGACAAGCTGCAGTACGACTGGCACTGGGACTGGAACACAGGCTCCGGTGAAATGGGCAACTGGGGCGTGCATGTTCTCGACGATGTTCGCAACAATGTGTTTCAGGACAAAGTGACATTGCCGAAACGAATCCTTGGTGGTGGCGGTCGAGTCGCATGGAACGATGCCGGCGAAACTCCGAACGTTCATTTTGTTTACTTTGATACTGGTGTGATGCCTGTCGTGATTGGTTTGAGCAATCTCACTGCTGGACCGAAAGAAATAAAATCGCCAGGTCATCCCGGACCGGGCAGTGGCTACATTGTGTATGGCGAAGGCGGCCGTTTCGAAGGTCAGCGTGGAAACGGGACGGCATTCGACAAAGATGGCAAAGTCTTGAAGAAGTTCAAAGGCACCGGCGGAATGGGTTTGCATCAGGCCAACTTCATCAATGCCGTTCGTAGCCGTCAGCAAACATCGCTCAACACCGACGTCGAAATCGGACATCATTCCACAGGCTGGTGTAACCTTGCCAACATCGCGTTTCAAGCGGGCGGCAGGTTTAGCCATGAACCGTTGATGAGCGTTGATGTTGATATCTGGCAGTCGCTGCTGAAGGAGATGCACGATCACCTTCAGGCCCATTCGGTCCCACCGGAGAGTGCCGATTTGCGCGTGAGTGCGATGCTGGAGTTTGATCCTGCATCGGGTCGTTTCACTGGTGAAAACGCCGAAGGTGCTAACAAATGGATTCGTCGAGAATACCGCAAAGGATTTGAAGTACCCGAGATTTCATAAATCGCCTCAGCAGATTTTACCTGCATTACATTTTGACACAGAACAGCCATCTCATGATTCCAAATCAAATCTCCCCGCCACAGCGAATCCTCATGGGACCTGGCCCCAGCGACATCCATCCCAGCGTCCTTGCAGCGCTGGCAGCACCGACTGTCGGCCATCTGGACCCATATTTTCTGAAAGTTATGGACGAAGTCCAGGCGATGCTGCGGGCCGTGTTCCAGACGACAAATCACATGACGATGGCCATCAGCGGCACCGGCAGCGCGGGGATGGAAACGTGCGTCGTGAATCTGATTGAGCCTGGTGATCGAATGATCGTTGGCGTCAACGGTGTCTTCGGCGGTCGAATGGCGAATGTGGCTGAACGTGTCGGTGCAGAAGTTACAAAGATCGAACGTCCGTTTGGTGAAGTCTTCACTCCCGAAGAAGTCGCTGCGGCGGTGGCCAAAGTGCGACCGAAGGTTGTTGGCATCGTCCATGCAGAAACCTCAACCGGCGCGCTGCAACCGTTGGAAGAGATTGCAAAGATTGTTCACGATGCCGGCGCGCTGCTGATTGTGGACTGCGTAACGTCGCTCGGTGGACTGCCAGTTGAAATTGATCGACTGGGTATTGATGCGGCCTACAGCGGATCTCAAAAATGTCTGGGATGCCCACCGGGCCTGGCTCCAGTCACATTTGGTCCCAAGGCGTTGGAAGTTATGGATCAGCGTAAGAAGAAAGTTTCCAGTTGGTATCTGGATATCGGGCTGCTGCGAAATTATTGGGGCAACAATCGAGCGTATCACCACACCGCGCCGATTAACATGAACTACGCATTGCATCAAGCTCTGCGACTGGTGCTGCAGGAAGGACTTGAAGCTCGCTATGTCCGTCACCGATTGCACCACACGGCATTGAAGACGGGCCTCGAAGCGATGGGTATTCGCTATTCAGTCGCTGCGGAAACGTCGTTACCAATGTTGAACTCGGTGCTGATTCCGGACGGAGCCGATGACGCGGCAATCCGAAGCCAGTTGCTCAACGAATTCGGCATAGAAATCGGTGGCGGTCTGGGGCCGATGAAAGGCAAGACCTGGCGAATTGGCCTCATGGGCGAAGCCGCGAAGAAGTCCAACGTATTGCTGTTTCTTGCAGCATTGGAACAGTGTTTGAACCGACAAGGAATTACGCCGTCACCCGGTGCTAGTATCGCTGCGGCTAACGCCGTGTACTGTTCATAGCTGGCGGATTCTCGTTCCAAGGCTCCAGCCTTGGAACGCAATGCCTTGGAGGCTCCTGCCTCACGCGACAATGTGCAGCCATGAGCCTCAAAACAACGACGTTAGTTGGAACTGCGGAAGCAAATCAGCATCATTTGCTCTTCAACGCCTGCGCGATGAAATTCCGAGGCACTTTCGACTTTGGCACACGGCTGGGAAACCAACTCCGGATATCGGCGTCCAGACCGACGCCGTGCATGAAGTTGTAGAGACCTTTATTAAGCCCTATGCCCAGTGAGTCGTGATCAACGCCGGTGGGATCATTGAAGCCGATGTCGTTCTTTGCAAACGTCACCGGGGGCAGCGGAATGAGACTGACGCCGTAGTCTTCAGGATTCTTTCCGACCGGTGAATGCACCGTGCACGTGAATCGATGAAAGAAGCCGGACTGCAAACATCCTTCTTCAAACATCTGCCGCACGTATTCCAACGCATCAACGGTGTCCTGCACAGTTTGAGTCGGAAAGCCGTACATCAGATAGGCGTGCACCAAAACGCCTACGTCACTAAAGGCGTGTGTGACTCGTGCGACTTGTGCGACGGAGACTCCCTTCTTCATTAGATTCAGCAGGCGATCAGACGCCACTTCCAGTCCGCCGGAGATCGCAATGCAGCCACTGGCGGCAAGTAGTTCGCAGAGTTTCGGTGTAAATGATTTTTCGAACCGGATATTACCCCACCAGGAAATTACGACATTACGCCGCAGCAGCTCTTCGGCCATCGCCTTCAGTGCTTTCGGTGGAGCGGCCTCATCGACGAAGTGAAATCCCGTCTGGCCGGTTTCCTGAACGATGGCTTCGATACGATCGACAAGCGTTGACGCCGCGACAGTATCGTAACGGCCTATGTAATCCAGCGTGACGTCGCAAAAACTGCACTTCTTCCAATAGCAACCGTGTGCGACAGTCAGCTTGTTCCAGCGACCATCGGACCACAGGCGATGCATCGGATTCAACATGTCGAGCGTTGACAGGTAGTCATGGATCGGCAGTCCGTCCCATGTTGGTGTGCCGACTTCAGCAAACGGAATGTCAGGTTCGCCGGAATTCATGTATTCAACAGCCTGCGTCTCAGGATTTCGTGCGAATGTTCGAACCAGTTTCGACTGCGGTCTTTCATCACGCAGATGTTCCAGCAGTGCGAGCAGGGGACGTTCGCCATCGTCGAGCGACACGTAATCGAAGTAGTCGAAGACGCGAGGTTCGCTGAGTTCACGAAGTTCCGTGTTGACAAAGCCTCCGCCGAGAGCAGTGATGATTTCCGGATGATGTTGCTTGATCGTCTGAGCGATTCGAAGCGCGGCGTAGACGCAGCCAGGAAAAGGCACAGATACCAACACCACCTGCGGCTGATGCCGTGCAATGGATTCCAGAGTTAATTGGTGCAGTGTTTGATCGACAAGGTTTTTTGGTGCGGCGAGTGCGTCGGCGAGCGGATCAAACGTCGGCTGACTAGCGGCGAGTGATTCAGCGTACCGCACGAATTCGAAGCGAGGATCAATCGCTTCGCGCAGGACGTCAGCAATGTCGCTGAGATAAAGCGTGGCAAAATGGCGAGCCTTGTCCTGCAGACCCAGCGAGCCAAACGCCCAGTTCATCGAATCGCCGTTTTCACCGTCTTCGTCGTCGCTTTCGAAGACATCCAGCGTTTCGAATCGCTGACCTTCGGGAAGAAAGCTGCGAGTGTTAATGCGATGAGCCAGGGTTGCGTCGCGACCCTGCAGGAATGCGATGGTACGGTCGATCGATGCCAGATACAGGTCGATGTTTTCGCAGAAATTCCGTATCGCAGGCGTCTTCGTTGTCTGGCCTGCGGCAATGATTTGTTCGTGAATTGCAGAAAGCCCTGCTCTGGAAAACAGCCGCAGGACCAGTTTTAGCGCCAAATCATCCTGCACCGCATCAACACAGCGCGAACGCAGGAAGCCTGTGATGTAGGCAGTGGATGGATACGGCGTGTTTAGTTGTGTCATCGGTGGGATCAGCGACAACACGCGGATGTTTTTAAGGGGCGTAGAGTTCAATGGATATTTATGGCAAACGAGTGGAATTGAGGGTTGGAGCGTAGATGGTACGTCGCCGAACTCAATGCGTCGAGCATCTGTTTGGTTTGGAAGCACGCTGCAGTCATTCCTCAAGTTCAACGACAACCCTGCATCATGGCATTGTGAGTCGAGTTTGCTCCGCTCTCGAGCGTCGCCTATCAACTGTGCTCAGATCGGGAACCCACCGCGGTCTTCAGCCCAGAACTATGCCTGAGCCTTCAGATCTCGAAGCAGGTCGGCGAAGGCGGATTCGAAGGCGTCGTGGTCTTTCCAGTTGGAGAAATCGGGGATGTGATATTCCCGGACTTCGACGGCCAGATCTTTGCCCGTGTCTGAGTCGAAGCAGGTCCATTCCTTGATCTTCTTGATGCTGCACAGGCGGATGGGAAACAGCTTCTGGCGTTTCTCGCGGAGTTCGGTCTTGCGAGCCCGGCGGATCTCGGTCATCACCCATTCGCTGCTCATACTCTTCTCCGACAGCACCAGCAGCAGGCGGTCGTTGACCTGAATGGCCTGATCGATCTGCTCCATGAACTTCTTGCCGCCCTTCATATCTTCGGGAGCAAACCAGACTCGCAGCTTTGCCGCCCGCATTCTCTCATGCAGCCGCCGAGCGAACTCGTCATCCTTGCTGCTGTAGCTGATGAAGCATGACTAGAATTGCACCGGATCCATCGTCCCGACGAGCGATGGAAGGTAGGTGATGAAATCCTCCGGCAAACCACAGCCCCGCAGGAACTCCTCGGGAATTTTGCCTTGGGACTTGTAGAGCGTATCGACGCCGATGGAGCTTGGAGCGATGTGTTTAACCGATTCCAGACCCTTGGACTGCGAAAGGTCAATGGCAACGAGGATCGTGACACCCATCCGGGCACCTTTAACGCAGACTTCCTCCAGATTGGCGCCGCTCAGGTTGGCCCCGATCAGGTCGGCCCCGTTCTCAATCTACGCTTTCCTCGAACAGTCGATGGCTCAACGCGACTGGGATTGCCAATACCAACTGTCCACTTTTCTTTACTTCCAGGACCGCCTCTGTGACGTTGGGCACATGAGTCACTGACACGTCAACGACATGCTTACCAGAAGGCTCTCGGAAATGACGAGACCTAATGGGAGAAATCTTCAACCAATCAGCAGTCGTTTCGACCGAATAAGCATCCTCATCATCGCTAGTTGGAGAACTGGGCACATGAATTGCTAAATTCCAATGTGGCAAAGACTCCGATGACCAGAGTTCTGCAAACAATGATGACGGTAGACTCGTAATCGCTTCTGTGACCATTATTTCTATCGGAATTGACGGGCTTTTGATGTCAACTGAATCTATCCGTGAAACGCACTTCAAGTGGCCACTAAAGGCACCCAAGCCAACGTTCGGTGACAACACCAACCCAAATGAATACTGTCTTTGGACATAATTGCTGCCAAACAACTGCCTCGATTCCGTCGTAGAATCGCAAGTGGCGACTACTCCTGGTAAGTCGGAAATTAAATCAATTCTTCGTTCCGACCCAACCCGCTCAATTGTGGTTACCACAACCTGTGACTCGGTGATGTCATGACTTGCACTTGTTGCTGTTCGAATGTACGTACGTGTCAACCAAATGTGATCTGGAGTCATGTTCAGGACGACGTCCGGATCTGTCCCCTCGGCGGCTACAGTTGCATGCAGCTCAACACTAGGCGTATTCTTCGAATCGGTCGTCACCATAACTGTTGCCGAAGTTGCACCCACTGGCGGGCGGCTCATATGTACGATAAGATTCATGGAGCCGCCAGGAGCTAGCTGGGACTTCGGCAAGTCTGGCACTCCACAACCGCAACTACTCTCAAGCCCCGTAATCTTGATTGTCGTATTTCCACGATTTGTGAGTACGAATTCGGGGTCTTTCGTAACGTCCGATGGAGCCAGATAATACGATAATGGTTCTACTTCCAAACCGACCGACGGAGCATCACTATGTCCGCAACCGCCCATCAGTATGACCGCCGTGGCAAGAAGAGAGCCCCGGGAAACCTGTGGATGCGCTACCATTGGACTATTTCCCCGTCTTGAGCACCGCCAACTGCTAACCACACAGGCGCTGATATACTATCAGTGACGAATCGAACCGAACCATCCATTAACAGAACATTGACGCCGTTTGGGTGAACGCTGCGAGCTGTGACGACAGCTCCACCAACGTTGAGCGTTGAACCACAATCCGGGATCCGGCTATTTGGCGTCAACAGGTGGTTGTACCATGTGTCAAGCAAACCAGCAGGCGTCCAGTAGAGTCCAGCAGTTGAATAGTGACTTGGAAACGGATTTGTAAGCCGCCGACATGCCGACACGTAGTCATCATCGGGATTTGAAGAGAATCGAATCCTGTTTGGATCAATAATGTCGGAAACATCGAAAATGTCACGACGCGGATCATACGCCGACGGATTTTGATCACCTGCAACGCGTTCAGAAAATGCTACGGTATTCGATAGTCCGTCTGTGCAATCACTCAAACGCGGGACCTTATCAACTGGTGTGAACGGCCCCGAGAACTTTCCAGCATAGTTCCTTGGCGGTTCCGGAAACGCCGCGCCACCCAGATTCACACGGTAACTGTTGCGAGCAACACTCGTCTGTGGATCGGACGGGCACAGAAAGACTGCGAGCCGCGTGTTCCACACACGTTCGTTTGGATCCGGCAAGCCGTAGATTTGAGTGAAGCCCGGAAATGTGCCTGCATTCAGGTCTGCCAATTCATAGACGACAGACTGTTCCAGGAATGGAGTCAGGTACAAATGAGGAGAATGAGATCTGGCGATTGCGCCTGCTGACGGATCATCTGGATTGATAAAGATATAGGGCATGCGTCCACCGCGAGGTAATCGCTGGTACGTTGCCTCATACCCGTGAAGGGCAGATCCAATTTCCCGCAGATTTACCGAACACGTGGCCTGCCGAGCTTTCTCACGTGCGGCTTGAACTGCCGGGCCAATCAGAGATATCAACACTCCAATGACCGCTATAACGACAATCAGCTCAGAAACAGTGAAGCCAGCGCGTACCATTAACGACCGATGCAGTCGTTGCATATCGACGCTCCTAGTTCGGAGGAATACAACCCTGAGTAAAAAGTTTACATCCTTCTGGTCCAAACGTACAACCCATCATGGGGCCGCACGCAGAACCGAGAGGACAAATCATGAACATGGTATGCTTATTTGTAAAGCAGGACCGTTGATACATAGTGCAATTGTCATTGGAACAAACCTGCCCATTGAATTGATGGCCCACGCAATAGCAAGAGTGTGTGGCGTCGTAAGGCGCACAGTAACACCCTGTTCCGCCATATCCGCTCATCAGGATTTCGGTGCAGGTGCCGCCGCCCATCGGCGGCATGATCTGCATCGCGTGTACTGTCAACTGACTCCAGAAGACAGATCCGGCCATCAAGGCTAGTCCGATCGTAATGATTCGTTCTGACCGCATTTTTTAACTCCTGCAAAACAAAAGAGAAACACTATTGCTCTTGGCGACGTTGCCACCAGCGATAAGCACCCAAGAGCACTAACGCTCCACCACTAAAAAAAACAACGACCGTCGTCCAGCTTAAGGGGTTGGTCTTCTCAACACGAATGGGCGTGCTCTCCGTCGTCGGTAAAGTACCATGCTGCTCAGCTAGAAACTTTGCATGTGCTTCATCCATGATGGCGTCACGCCTATCTGTCAGTTCCTTCAATGCCACGAACAAATCTTTACGATCCCCCGTGTACCACGTCTTCGCGCCTTCATTCACCTGAATGCCTGGAGGCAGCGTCTCGGGCGCAATGGAAAAATCAGAATCGGAGTATTCACCGTTGAGGGTCAGGTCTTTCAAAACATAGTGATGGATGAGGATGTCAGAAGTTGCACGCGCTACACTCGGCATCCATCGCTTGTTTCCTATTCCATCATCATATTGCTGGAACTCAGAGACACTCAGCACTTCTGGAGTCGTCGGACTTCCAATCAGTTGGGCTTCCTGCTTCCGAGGAAGGTAATCACGTGTCGGATCCAGCCAGAAAGTGTACTTCCAATTCTGTGATTCTGCCTTCGCGACGACACACGTCACATTGTCGATCGTCTCGGTCCCATGCAGCGAAATCAGGTTGTTCCGAAAAAGATTTGCAAGGCCCACGTGAGGAGCGCCCCAAAGCCGAATTCCGGAAAAATACCACGGCCCAAAATAGGCTTCGGTCGTACGTCCAGCCGAGATATTCAGAAACATCGGCTTATCTTTGGGAATCTCTACTGGAACGGGCGATTCGGAGAATGTATGCATCAGTGCGTACGGCTTTTGCCCATCAAATGTATTGATATCTCGCAGAACGAAATACTGATCAGCAGACATCCACGAGAATTTTCAGCGGCGTTTCTCCTCAATGCGTGTTCGGCATCTTGGAATGTCTGCAATGAATCCTAATTCCGTTACTGCATCCTCAAAGAATACGGCACCGGGGCGACGTACAAATGCGTCGGTTGTTTCTATTCGCTGTTCAAAAGTGCCCGATAGAGAACGAACGCTCGACTCGTAGAATTCAACAGCTTTGGATATCGTTTTTAGTGACGGTTGCGCGGCAATCCGTTGTCCAAAAAGGCAGGAAATCCAAACGATACCAACAATCCTAAAAATCCGGATTCTATTTTCTCCCATTGCTTTAGGTCTCCAGAGTATTTTCTCTCACCCACCATTTGGTAGGTTACCATGCGGTGTTGGGGGGGGGGGCAATCGTGCGTTGGGATTTTTATTAAAATGGATGAAAGTCGCACTCCCCCGTAGATTCCAAAGGCAAAGTCGTCAGTTCATATGGGCGGAATGACGGGGCCAGCCAAAGTCGACGAATCACTGTTCAAACCACGAAGTCAGCCAGATTCGTGATGGTCATACTCCCAGAGCGATCAAGGTCGATGTCGTTTCGCAGAGTCACATTAACGCCGATCAGTATTGCCTTTCGAAAACTGCGTTAATACAATCTACGGAAGCGTAGGTAATTCTAGAAATCCACCTGCAAAAGCCGATTCCATGTCCGATGCAACCCAAATTTCTGCAACCATTTCCCCAGAGACACGCGATCTTCTGGAACGCTATGTCAGTATACACGGGGTGAAGAAGTCGCACTTGATCGAAACGGCGGTACTTCATCATCTCAGTGCATTAGACGCGATTCCAACAGATTTGGTGATCCCGCCCGCGATTCTGGTTTCGCAAACCGCCGGGAAATTGATCCTGGATCGAATCGAAACGCCAAAGCCGCCCACGGCTGCGATGCGGGTGTTGTATGAAGGTTGACGTCCGGCTGCTTCGGCCTGATGATGATCGCCTTGCATTTTCCAGTGGCGACGCAGAACTCGATAGGTTCTTTCATAAATTCTCGGCTCAAAACCAGTTTCAACTTCATATCGGCACCACCTATGTTGCTGTTTACGAAAGCGAAATCCTGGGATTTGTCACTTTGTCCGCGACTTCGATTACGATAGAGAATTTACCAAAATCGGCTCGTAAGCGGTTGCCCAGATATCCATTGCCCGCGTTGAGGTTGGCTCGACTCGCTGTTGCCCAAAAGTCGCAGGGTCAGGGGATTGGCAAACAGCTCTTGCGAGCCACATTTCAAATCGCACACGAAATGGCCGATCGTACCGGGTGTGTTGCGGTTGTGGTTGATGCCAAAGCCAATGCAGTATCATTTTATGAACAATTTGGTTTTGAGCCATTCGAAGTGGTTTCGGGTGAGTTGGGTGATCGACCGTCCCCGTTGCCGATGATTCTGGCGTTGGGTTCAATTCCAGGAGGATAGTGATTCACACATGTCGCATTGACTCGGTGTTCTGCTCGACAACCTGCTGACATCAAGAGTCTTTTCGCTTTCTATGAAGTCTGATCTTCGCACTTCGCAGTATGAACATGGAGCCGTCGTGATTGAGATCGCTCTGTTGTTATTGGGACTGGCCAGCGATCAGGAAATGTAATCGGTGTTTTCCATCGTGGTATTGCGATTGATTTCTCATTACTCTATCGAGAATTATTTTTCTGAATGCACCAACATTCGCCCGCAATCCAGGAGCCCTGCCTTGTCACGATTTCGATATTGCCTCAACGCCAGCACGATTGCTACGACGCCAATTCTGAAACAGATTGAAGTCGCGAAAGCTGCTGGCTACGAGGCGATCGAGCTGTGGCACGATCACATCGATACGCATCTGACAGCCGGTGGGACTCTGGAGGAAATTCGACGAGCCATCGATGACAGCGGTCTTACGATACCCACAACAATCTATCTGGCTGGCTGGTTTCAGCCCTCGGGTACTGAGCACGACGTGGCCATTGCTGAAGTCCGCCGCAGGCTGGAACAAGCGGCCGCAGTCGGAGCAGAATACTCCATCGCAGGTCCGCCACCCGGAAAAGCGGATCGAGAACTTGGAGCACGACATTATGCCGAACTGCTGGAACTTGGCAAATCGTACGGAGTCAAACCAGCATTCGAGTATCTTGGGTTTGTCGATGACATCAATACGATAGACGACGCGATCGACATCATTGGGCGTTCAGGTCATCCCGATGCAACTGTCGTGATTGATCCTTTTCACTGTTGGCGAGGCGGTGGTTCCGCAGCTTCGATTAGTAAGCTCAAGGCAAATCAAATTGCAATTTCGCATTTCAACGACGCTCCCGCAGCACCGCCTGCAAACACACAGCATGATTCGGACCGAGTTCTTCCCGGTGATGGAGCTATTGATTTGCGATTCTATTGCGATCAGCTGGCGGCTATTGGTTATGACGGATACCTGTCGCTGGAGTTGTTCCGAGAAGATTTGTGGGCCAAAGATCCGCTTGAGGTCGCAGTGCTGGGGCTGGAGAAGATGAAGACGGTGGCTGAAGGCTAAAAACGTCTATGTAGGACGGGTCTCCAGACCCGTCGGGATCTGTAAACGTAAGGACGGGACTGGAGTCCCGTCCTACAAAATGCAAACTACAACCACTTCCATTCTGAAAACGTTGCGGCTTGGCCAATGCGTTGACCATGAACGTCGATCAGATTCCAAATAATCGCCTGTTCAATCAGAAATCGTTTTCCTAAGCTTGTGATGCGGATGCCGCGATAGTCGTCGACAAAACCATCGCGAGCCGCGCGAGTCATCAGGTGCGCGCGTTCGTCGCGGTGCATCGGTTCTGCTGTCAGCCGAGATGGCATGGATGTAAGTGTCGGAATGTCCATTTCCCAAAGCGTCAGAGCCGTTTGATTGCCGTAGTTCAGGATTGGATCGTCCTGCGTTCCGTGCGAGACCACGACAAATGTTGCTTCAAAGATTGCGCGAGCATCGTCGTCTGGTTGCCCCGTTCGAGCGATCAGGTCGCGGCCGACATAGTGTCGGAATGAATCGAGCATGATTTGAGTGTGGGCAATCCAGTTATGGTCGCGCCATGGAGCGTCGGTAGGCATAGTTGGTGGTTGATACACGTGAAATCGTGGAAAAGTGAGATTTCGAATCCGGGATGTCGAATCATAGTGAAATCAACCGGATCGGCCTTCCAGAAATCACGAAAAGCCATTCAAATCCCGCCATGAATTATCTTGCACATGGATTTCGATTTCTCGATTCACCACTGACGGTCGCTGGAACAGCGGTGCCGGATTGGTTAAGCGTCGCTGATCGAAAGGTTCGCGTGCGAAGTCGCAGGATTCACGAGCGCCTTGATTCGCTGGATTCTGATCTGCGAACGATTGCAGAAGGCATGCTGCAACATCTGCATGATGATGACTTGTTTCATCGTTCAGTGCGGTTTGTGATGCTCGAAGCAGAACTGTCATCACGATTTCGCCGCATCATGCCGGATCGTTTTGATCATCGACCGCCATTTCTCGGGCACATCGTTATCGAATTGTTGCTCGATGATTTTATCGCTCAGCAAATGCCCGATGTGCTGGACGAATACTATGCCGTCCTCTCGCAGGTATCAGCATTGCAGATTCAGGAGGCCGTGAATGCTGTCGCCGCGCGTTCGACAGAGAACCTTGCGGGATTCGTGCAGCAGTTTCAAGCGTCACGATTTCTGTACGACTATGCGGATAACACGCGACTGCTGCGACGATTGAATCAAGTGATGAAACGTGTCGCTCTTCCATCGCTGGAAGCTGATTGCCTGCCTGTGTTGCAGGAAGCTCGACAATTGTTGTTGCAGCATGGTGAAGAATTGTTGTTTTCCGTGAATCCTGGCAAGGTCGAAACCGAGCTTTCGACAGTATATAACAATCGTTGACGCATCAGAAAGAGTACCCCGTGAAGCAGGCAGTGCGAATTGGAATTGCAGTCGTTGAATCGGCTGGCAAGATTCTTGTCGGTCGGCGAGCCGCAAATGTTCCGTTGCCGGGGCTGGCTGAATTCCCCGGCGGCAAATGCGAAAGTGATGAAACACCGCGATCCTGCGCAGTGCGGGAATGTCAGGAAGAGACGGGACTCATCGTTGTGCCGCGCGAACACCTGGCAACGATCGAACATTCTTACCCACACGGCGATGTGGAACTGCATTTTTGGCGATGTGGATTGAGCCCCGGATTGCCGGATAATGCGAGTCCGGAAACACCGTTTCGTTGGATCGGCTTTGATGAATTAGCATCACTGGAATTCCCGGAGGCCAATTGTACCGTTCTGGAACAGTTGATGAAGTGAGCTCGAATTCGGCGTTTAAAAATTTCGCGGGAACTCTGTAGTCGTCAAACCATAATCCAGTCGGGACGGGCCCGGTGGGGGATTGAGGCACACGCGACCAGATCCTGCGAAGTCGTTACGAAAGCGATCTCCCAACAAAACCAGAATTCGCCCTCGGCAAGTCTGTAAGTCAGGCCGCCCGTTTTCATTCACCACGCAGTAAGGATGCAGATCTGAGGACAGATCTGCCTACGTACTATTCCACCGTCACACTCTTCGCAAGATTCCGTGGGCGATCCACGTTGCAGCCTCGCAGAATCGCAATGTGATACGCCAGCAACTGCAATGGAATGGCGCAGACCAGGGGTTGCAAATATTCTTCAACGTCGGGCACGTAGATAACGTCATCGGCAACGCTCGCGATATCGGTGTCGCCCTCGCAGGCGATCGCGATGATCGGGCCTTTACGAGCCCTGATCTCTTCCATGTTGCTCACGACTTTAGGATAAATGCCGCCGCGCGGAACCACGAACACGCTTGGAGTCTGTTCATCAACTAATGCAATCGGGCCGTGCTTCATTTCTGCGGCTGGATAGCCTTCTGCATGGATGTAGCTGATCTCTTTCAGTTTCAGCGCACCTTCCAGCGCGACGGGGAAATTGTACAGTCGACCAAGGTACAGAAAGTTATTGAAGCCATAGTATTTGTCCGCAACTTCGCGCACTTTGTCGTGACATTTCAGCGTCTTGCTGATCTTATCCGGCATATCACGCAATTGGTTGATGATGCGGCGGCCAGCGGGATAGGACATGTGTCGCATGCGTCCCAAATGCAGAGCCAATAGTGTGAGGACAGTCACTTGTGACGTGAATGCCTTTGTGGAAGCGACGCCAATTTCCGGACCAGCGTGCAGGTAGATGCCGCCGTCGGCTTCACGGGCGATTGTGGAACCGACCGTATTGCAAATGGCGAGCGTTGGATGTCCCTTGCGTTTACATTCGCGCAGAGCGGCCAGAGTGTCGGCAGTCTCGCCGCTTTGAGTGATCGCAAAGACCAGCGTGCGGTCGTTCATCGGAGGATTGCGATAACGCAATTCGCTGGCGTATTCAACTTCCGTAGGGACGCGGGCAAATTCTTCAAGTAAGAATTCACCGACAAGTCCTGCGTGCCAACTGGTACCGCAGGCGGTCAGCACAATTCTGTCGACACGCCGTAGATCTTTTGCTGTAAGATTCAAACCGCCCATCACCGAGGTTGCTTCGTCAGAATCGAGTCGACCGCGAAGTGCATTTTCGATTGTTTGAGGCTGCTCGTAGATCTCCTTCAGCATGTAATGTTCGAAGTCGCCAAGTTCCGTGTCGGCCGAGACTTGTTCCAGCACGCGAACATTGGGCGAAACGCTGCCGGTCTTGCGATGATCAATTCGCAATCCGGTTGGCTGCAGCACGGCAACTTCATTGTCCGACAGATAGACGACTTCTTTTGTGTATCCCACCAGCGGGCTGGCATCGCTTGCCAGGAAATACTCATCTTTTCCGACACCGACTCCAATGACAAGTGGACTGCCGCAGCGAGCTGCAATGACGGTGTCCGGCAAGTCGCGGAACACAATCCCCAGTCCATAAGTCCCCTTCAGTTTTTCTAACGTCAATTCCACGACACTGAGACACGTTTCGATGTCGGATGCGGATCCGCCGAGCTTAACCTGCTCTTCAAGATTATGCGCCAGCAAGTGGGCGGCAACTTCTGTGTCCGTCTGAGAATGAAACACGAACCCCAATGCTGTAAGTTGCTTTCGCAGAGTATCGTAATTTTCGATGACACCGTTGTGGACGATGGCAACTTCGCCGTTGCCGCCAAGATGAGGATGCGAATTCTGGTCAGTGGTGGCTCCGTGAGTTGCCCAGCGTGTGTGGCCAATTCCAATATGGCCGCGAACTGGTTTCGACTGCAACAGGCTGGCAAGTTCCAGCACGCGGCCAGCTTTTTTGCGGACCGACACTTTGCCTTCATGCAGCACAGCAATCCCAGCGCTGTCGTAGCCGCGGTATTCCAGCCGGTGCAGGCCTTCCACAAGCAGATCCGACACGGAACGAAACCCAACGTAGCCGACAATTCCGCACATCGCTCAATCCTTTGGCAATCAACCGATCTTCGCAGGCGACAGAATCGCCAGCCCGCGCGAAGATCAATCCGCAACCTAGGATAAAGAGCCGTTTCAGGTCAACGTTGATTGCGGGTAATCGCTGCTGGTTGAGGAATTCCGGGTACGTTAACTTCCAGCGAATAGAATCAATCTTGTCCGGAAGCGCGAGCGTCGGCGAAAACTGCCGGTATTTTGCTGGCGGGATTTTTTAATAGGCCGAAGGATGGATTTTAGGTTAAACTGCGGCGAAGAGGCACGTTGGCATCTCGTTTGGAATTTTCAATTCATGCAAATCACCAATTTTTTGCCGGGTATGAACCCATTTCTTCAGGCCCGTTGGCCCGATGCGCATACGGCGTTAATTGGATACATCCGTGAAGTCCTCAGCGAAAAACTGCCGAACGACTTAACGGTGGTTGCTGAGGAATCGATTTCCATTGACTTCGAAACAGAGCCGGATGTTCGCATGCGCGCCGATGTGGCTGTTGTCGAGCAACGGAGGATTCGGTTCCCGGATTCGATTCCGTTGCAACAAGACACATCGACACTTACGCTCGCCGAGCCGGAGACAATCCGTGTTTCGCCGACGCAGCGATGGTTAGAGATTCGTGACATCGACAATCACTTGGTGACCTTGATCGAACTGCTCAGTCCGAGTCACAAAACGCTTCAGGCTTCAGTCGGTATGGCAATGCGTCATGAACAACTGATTCGCAGTGGCGTCAACGTTATCGAAATCGATCTGATTCGTGGCGGTTTCCGAACGCTCCCCGACCAGTTGAATGCCGAGCTCAGGGAAACGACTTCACAAACGATGTATCTGATCGTTGTCGGGAAAGCTCATCGTCCTGACGAGCGTGAAGTTTACTATTGTCCGCTCCGGGAGCGATTGCCTGCGTTCGCGGTGCCGCTGCGAAAAACCGACGCATCTGTGCCCCTGGACTTGCAGCCGCTGATTGACCGTTGCTACCAAACCGGTCGCTACTGGCAATTGAGCCAACGCCCGCTACCGCCGCCAGGTTTGGCCGACGACGAACAGGCTTGGGTCAATCAACACCGTGTTAACGCTGGGTTGATCGATGCATAACGCTGACCGTAGCTTAATCTCGTGACCCCGGAGTGACTTTCATGGCGACTTCCTTGCCGTCACGCTGAACGGTAATTTCCGTCTCCTGACCGGATTTGAGTGCTTCGATCGCATACGTGTAATCGTAGATGTTCTCAATCTTTCGCCCAGCGAGTTTGATAATCACGTCACCACCCTTGACGCCCGCAACTTCGGCTGGCCCGCCCTTTGCTACTCCGGACAGCATCACACCTTTGACATCAGACTGTGCGTAATCCGGTACTGTTCCCAAATACGCTCGTAGTGATGCACGGCGCTGGCCGTCTTTAGGGCGTTCCTGAGCCATATAGACTGGCGAACGCTCTGCCATGATTAAACTGCGACACACAAGGCTCATCAGATTCGCAACCTTCGCGATGCCTTCATAGTTGAGCTTTTCCGGCGTATCGCGCGGAGTGTGATACTCGCCGTGATTGCCTGTGAACGCGGAGAGAATTGGGACGCCATGCAGAAAGAAGACCTGAGCATCTGTGGGAAGATAACTATCATCCTGCAACGTCAGTGAAAGTCCCAGCGGTACGTTGGCTTGTTCAATGATCTTCTGCCACGCTGGTGAAGAACCAATTCCCTGCAAGATAAGTTTTTCCTGCAGCCGACCAACCATGTCCATGTTCAGGCAAGCCGCGATATACAGATTCAGACCGCCGGTGTTCGGTCCTGTGGATTCATCAGCCTTGGTTGTCGGTTGATCATCGCTCGGCTCATCGCCCTGCACTGCCGCCGCGTGTTGTGAAAACATGGTTTCCAGATTCTTCACGTAGTGGCTGGATCCTAAAAGTCCAAGTTCTTCGCCAGACCATGCTGCGAACACAACATCGCGTTGTCCCTGAAGCTTGCCGGCATCCTTCGCGAGAGCCATCGCTTCGGCGATTTGAAGCATCGCGGAAACTCCTGACGCGTTGTCGTCAGCGCCGAAATGAATTTGAGATTGTTCGTCGCCACGTGCGAGTGAGCTTCCGTTTGGTCCAGTGCCGAGGTGATCAATGTGCGCGCCGACGATGACGACCTGTCCTGCCGGAGACTCATTAATCTGCAGACGTCCTAAAACATTGCGTCCCTTTTTCTTTTCCTGCTGAATATCGATCGTGGCTGAAATCTTCAGGCCGTCCAGCGGAAATCCCATCGCGGGTTCGCCGGAATCCATCTTCTGCTGTACCGCCTGTAAATCTTTGCCACGTTCTTTGAACCATTCTTCCGCCACGTTATCTGTCACACTGAAGACCGGAAGACTTGAACCTGCCAGCGTCCCGTCAAATAGCAGCGGAACGAGTTGGTCCTTCACGCCCGACGTTGGGCCACTGACGACGATCAACCCACGTGCTTCCATGTCCCGAACCTGCATGGCTTTAAAACGCAGACTGGAGAATCGAATAAAATGCTGACGTTGTTCAGGTGTAAGATTCTCCGGCATGAATCGAAACACGACGACCCACTTGTCTTTGACATCCAGATGCACGAACGAATCGTATTCCTCAATGCCGTCGGCTGCCGGAGCCCGGATGCCATATCCGGCGAAGATCACTTCCGATGCATCGACGCTGGTGGAACCCGAAAATGCCAACGGACGCCAATCGGAATCAACCGTCAATGCCTTTTGTTTTTCGCCGCTATCGCCAGTCTGGCTTTCAACCGATACGGAATTGTTTGGTCCTGCAGAGATGCCAGAAGTGAATTCAAACTCCTGAAAGTACGTGTCATTGTCTCCGGCCGGCAGCAGCCCCATCGTTTCAAAATTCAACGCCACGTAGTTTGTTGCCAGTTGCTCGCCCTTTGTGCCTGTCAGTCGCCCGCCAAGTTGCGGTCGGCAGAGAAACTCAACATGACGTACAGCATCAGCGGGGGCGAAATCTCCGCGCGCTTCCGGCGACAGAGCCATGACACGCTTGCTTTCTGCGTGCTCAGTCGGAGTTGTTGAAGAGTCTGGTTTTAGATCCAGTGCCTCCAGAGCGCGTTTGTGATTCCAGTCGGACATGAAGATTTGCGACTGTTTTGACACCGTACGATTTGTTGTCCATGACAGGTGTTCGCCATCCGGACTGAATACCGGAAGACCGTCGAAGCCGGGCGTGTATGTCACGCGAACAGGTTCACGCTGGCCTGCGGCATCCACCATGTAGAGTTCAAAATTTGCGAACCCATGGCGATTGGTGGTGAAGATCAGGTACTTTCCGCTGGGATGGTAATAGGGAGCCCACGACATGGCTTCCAGATGTGTCAGTTGCTGCTGATCACTGCCGTCGATATTCATCGTCATGATTTCTGCAATCGCGCCGCTCTCGTTGAATCGACGCCAGCAGATGCGTTTTCCATCCGGGCTGAAGAACGGGCCGCCATCATAGCCTGGTGATTTCGTCAGACGTTGAACGTCAGTTCCGTCTGCCTTCATCACATAGATTTCATTGGCCCATGCCGGATCTGTTTCAAAGGCCGCCTTCTGTTCGGTGGACAATTCGTCTTCCCACGCCGATCGGTTTGACGCAAATGCAATCAACGATCCATCCGGCGACCATGATCCTTCGGCGTCGTAGCCACGTGTGTTGGTGAGTTTGTGATATTGTTTCGTTGCCAGTTCATATTCGTAGAGGTCGTAGAATTCGTCGTAGTCCCATGAGTACCTGCGTTCTTTGCCTGACGCTCGCAATTCGATTTCATCTGTCTGCTCCTGAACTGCTGCGGGATCATCCTGAGTGGATGCGAACAGAACTTTTTTGCCGTCGGGATGAATCCAGCCACATGTGGTTTTTCCCGTGCCGGTTGTGATGCGCTGAGTATCGCCGCTGTCCAGATCCATCAGGTAAATCTGATAGAACGGATTTCCAGGTTCCCGCTCGCTCTGAAAAACCATGTGATGTCCATCCGCGCTGAAGTAGCCCTCACCCGACCTGCGTCCTTCGAATGTCAATTGTCGAGTTCTGCTGATGAGCTTTGCTTCCTGAGCCATCGCTTCGGAAGGATTGGTTTCCGTGATATCCGGATCTGCTGTCTGAGCCGTCGCTGATTTCGCCGTTGGAAATAGTACAGCTGGAACGAGAACGCAGGACAGCAAACAAGTGCGGATGTAAAAATGAGGCACGATGATTCCTTCATTTCGTAGGACGGGTCTCCAGACCTGTCTTGGCAAAACTGATCAAGACGGGACTGGAGCCCCACCCTCCGGCAGTCAAAACGTAAACAGCTCGCGAAGTAAGAACCTCGCGAGCTGTTGATATTTTAGGCTTTGTGTTGCTGATCAGCTAGTTATGCGATGGCAGTGCAAATGGATCTGTCGCGACTGGTTTCGTAATTCCGCCTGAGCGAATCAAGGAAACAGGAACACGTCGCGTGACAACCGCACCATTTTCAACGATCTGAATTTTTTTCAAATTCTGGCGAAAGACTCGCTTTGTAATACCGGTCGTTTTGCGTCCGTTACCACCCAAGTACTTGGCTTTGCCGCGTTCGACCTTCTTGTGGCCTCGGCCCGGCTTCAGGTCTCCGTACAGCGCTACTTGAGCTGCACGCTTAATGCGTTTGTTTTTCTTGAGGGTACTCATGGTACGGAACAATTTCTCGTCAGAAGGTTAAGTCGTTCCCAAGTGGAAGCGGCGAAGGATAATCGGATCACGACCTGAGTTCAATTGAGTTTTGATCGTGGGAATGGCTGAAAATACGTTTTTCCAACAAAAAAGCGAGGTTCTTTAACAGAACCTCGCCCTGAGATTTCGCGAAAACTCAGATTTCTGGAACTATTCAGCGACGTCGTTTGTCCCTGGAAGTTCACCGGCTGTGATCAGATCACCAAAGGTTTTGCCTTCAGTTTTGCTCTTTTCACCTTCTGTTTTGGTCAGAGCCTCTTTGATCTTGTCCATGTCAGTTTCGTTCTTCTTTTCCAGTTTGCCAGCTAAGGCAACGCCGTAGTTGTTTCGCTTCTTCTTATCCTTGTCTGGATGGCAAACTGCACAAGTCAGCTTGCCGTCTGTGCCATGCTTTTTGGCCAAGTCAGGATATTTGTCATTGATTGCATCTTTGTACTTTGGGCGAGCCACAGCTTGACCGCCAGTAACGACAAACATTGACGCAGCCAACACACCAGCTACAGCAACACGTACACAATTCTTCACAGTCAGCATTAAAACCTCCGGAAAACTTTTGATACAACGTCTGCCACCACGGAGCGACCCATTCTTCGGCGAGCAGATGCAGAAATCAACACACCCATCAAAAAATACTCCGCACTTTGACCGTTTTTATGGCCGCAAGGGCTGTTTTGTCAATCCAACGGTAACGGAACATTCTAAATTGTCGCCAGAGTAAATTTCGGCCTGACGCCATTTTTTCTGAAGTTCGTCTGAAAAACGAACCCCTCCCCAATCCGGCTAGAAGTTTTTGCAAGTTTTTAGTCTCTCTGGGGAAACAGCCTTCAAAATCAGTGACTGGTGAGAATCGAGCATCCGCGCGCCCGTAAATGCCCTACCGCAAAAGCCATGTTTTTGCTCGAATATCTATCTCAATCGATTTATTCTGCGTTACCATCAGCATGTCGTCTATTTAGCCCCGCTTACGCTGTCTTCTTTTAATGGCGGATTGGAAAACTGCCGATCAAATCACCGAGACTGCTTGTTCTTCGCAATCTGAAAAGTTGGCAGCGAAGGAATTTACCTGGCATCTGCATCAATTAGATGAATGGCAGTTGGGTCTACATAAGAAGGGGTAAGTTATGCGATACGACATCGCGATCATGGGAAATGACGAGGCAGCGCTGGAAATGGCCTGTGTGGCAAGCAGCGCGGGGCAGCGAGTTGCGATGGCATTGCCGGAGCAGCGACATTCCTCCTGGATGATGGAGCAAGCCTTGCGGCGTCTGGTAACCGAACTTTCCGTAGAGTTCACTTCAGTCCGTCGTGCGTTATTGCGGCGAAGTGGGACTCCGCGTCTGTTGCAGCGTTTGCTGGCAAGTGCTGTCAATGCGGAGACGTCGGAAGCGATCGCTCTGTTCGAACGACTGGGGGTCGATGTTGTTCCGGGAGAATCCCGTTTTGTAACTCGCAACAGCTTTACTGTGACAAGCGGAGTATCGTTTAAACGAACTGTCGTGTGCGCCACAAATACGATCATCGGGACCGGCGTTCGTCGTGCTGCGGTGCATCGTCCGCTGGGGCTTTTGCCGTTTCGCAGAGTCGAATCCGTACTTGAAGGACATTGTCTGCCTGAGTCGATGATCATTCTGGGCGGAGAAGATTTTGGGGCAGGATTTGCTTCTCTGTTGAGTTTATTTGGTGTCCACACAAGTTTGTTGGCGCGTGAAAACGGTGATGGAGATCTGCTGGAGCTGGCTGAAGATTCCGGGGTTCAGATCGTTTTTCATCCGTCAGAGCTTGGTCTCAGCAGTGACGGCCATGTTTCGCCAGATAATCAGCAGATTGTGGATTGCCGCCGGACGGTGGGATTTACTGATCATCTTGACCTCGCGACGATCGGAGTTGAGCCGGACGAACACGGACAGCTTTGGTGCGCGGCGAATCTTGAGACGTGGTGCTCAGGGGTCTTTGGAATCGGTTCGGTCGTTGGCTTTTCGGCTGACTCTGCAGATCATCCTGCAGTGCAGGCGGAACGAGTGTTGAATCGGATTCAACACCGTCTGCGAAAACCTCATTTTCTTCGAAGCCGTATCGGGGCCAAGGTGTCGATTTGAATTTGCCGCGAGTGGCATAGATCAGCTTGCCGGTACGGAGAAGTACCGGAGGGCTGACGCCGCTCCGCTCGCCGTGTCCGATTTTATTATACGACGTAGAGTCCACGATTGCATTCTCTGCATCGCATGAATTCCCCAGTGCGAATCCGGACGAGATCCTGGTTGGTGACTTTGCAGTTACAGCCATCACAGAAGTCATCTTCGATTCCGGCCAGCGCGCCGGGACCGTTGGCGATTCGAAGGCGGCGATAAGCGGATAATCCTTCTCCGGGTGGTATGACTTTTTCTGCGACTTCTATTTGAGTCTTGAGGTTTTCAAGTGACGCTTCCAGTGCGGGTTTTCCGGCTTCAACTTCTGCTTTGATCGTAACCGCTGCCTGTTTGCGATTCTTAAGTTCTGTTTCCAGGTTTTTCAGGGCCACTTGAGTCGCATCGATTTCTTCCATAGCTTCGAAGGCCGTGTTTTCGATATCCGCCTGCTCCTTACTAACGTTGGTAATTTGGCCTTTCACGATGTCGAATTCTTTGTTGGACGTCGCCGTGTTGAGCTGCCCTTCGTATTTTTTGAGTTCCGATTCTTTGGTCTTCAGCTTAAGGTTCAGTTCATCCGCAGTCTTGCGAGTCTGCTTGATTTTTGCCTTTTGGTTTTCAATCTGCTGTTCCATCTGCGCAACTTGTTTTTCCGCGACCATGATCGATCGTGGACCTTCGGAAAGGGCCGCTTCGGCTTCGGCAAGTTGCAGCAACAATGCGTGAAGTTGACTTAAAGCAATCGACAAATCCGATGCCATTCCGTTTCCTGTTCTGCTGAGTGAGTTTTGAGTCGTTCGAAGCGATGTGCAGTTCAAACTGCTGAGATTCCGCTAAAGAAGTCAGGTTCTGAACCCGCTTTCCATTTGATGTTACAGCCGATGCTCGGCCGCTGTTCACCCGGCACTGTTTCGCCTGCCAGTACTGCGTCTGTCGCCGTTCGCAAGTCGGCACCAGTCACCGGTAGTCCATTGCCGGGGCGGCTTGCATCAAACTGACCTCGATAGGCCAGTCCGTGGTCTTTGTCGAACAGGAAAATGTCGGGCGTGCAGGCGGCGTGATAGGCTTTGGCAACTTCTTGAGTTCCATCAAACAAATATGGAAACGAGTAGCCCGCCGAACGCCATTCTTCCTTCATTTTGTCAGGTCCATCCTGTGGATAGGCGACGACATCGTTGCTGCTGATGCCGACGATTGCCAATCCCTTGTCTTGATACTCCGCTGCAAATTCCTGCAACGCTTTGCGAATATGAATGACAAATGGGCAGTGGTTACACATGAAGACCACCAACAGCGGCTGACCTGCGAAATCGGTTCGCGAGACTTGCTTTCCATCAACATTGGTGAGGGAAAAATTCGGTGCCTGAGTGCCCAGGCTGATCATCGTGGAGGCTGTTTTAACCATTGTTAGTTCTTTCTTTGCCAGTTGTTTTTCATTGCAGTTCGCAAAAGCCTGGGGGCCTTGCTGAGTTATTGAGCCGCAAGGCGCCAGCTGCGGGTAAATTCTGAAGACACGGGAAACACCCGCGGCTAGCGCCTTGCGGCTCAAGGTTGTGAATGACATTCAGCGGGCAGTCTTTTGTTCCCGCAGTTTCGTAATCAAAGCATCAATGATGGGTTTCTGGACAAAGTCCTTCAATCGTTCGCTGACGTCTTCCTTTGCCATTCTTGCAATCTGTTTAATGAGTGAGCTTGAGATGTGTGCGAACTTTTCAGAAGACATGAGAAAAACAGATTCGATTTCTCCATCGAGCACATGGTTTGCCAGTGTCATCGTAAATTCCTGCTCGATGTCAGTTAAAGTTCGCACGCCACGTAGCAGAATGCGGCTGTTGCATTGACGCACAAAATCGACTGTCAAGCCGTCGAAGGTACGCACATCAACATTTGGGAACTCGGCCACAGCCTGCTGACAGAAATGCAGACGTTCCTCGCCGGAAAACAGCATGGTCTTGTCCGGATTGACGCCAATTCCAACTGTGACGTGTTCGAAGATCTTCGAAGCGCGGCGGATAATATCCAGGTGCCCCAGAGTGATCGGATCAAAACTTCCCACGTAGACTGAGGAAAAGGAACGATGTTGATGGGCCATTGCTGACTGTCCAGGAATATGGATTCTGACGATGTTTCACTACAGGTTAACAGACCCATGCGGAATTCTCGCGAGGCTACGAAGGTCTCGTTCCGAAAATAGCAGGATCTGGCTGCTGGCAAAATGGCAGAAGCCTCCCAAGTTCCGCTATTGGCCTGGCTGAACGTACGGAAAAACTCTAAGCTTATTGGTAGCAATGCTTTACAAACGGCGATTTTGCCAGAATACTCTTCGGAAAGTCGTTGTGTGCAATTGGAACATAGTGTGCATCTTAGGCTGGATTCGCAGGCGTGTCGCCGAATTTGACAATCGTTTGTGGTGAAGCTGCCATCACAAAGTTCCTGGAGTTTCCAATGCCAATTTTTCGTTGGGGTCAGCCGTGGGATCCCTTTCGCGATCTGGAACACGAAGTTGATCGACTGTTGCAAGGGGTCAGCCTGACGCTGCACGGCGTTCGATTCAGTCGTCGGTTTCCCCAAGTCAATTTGTTGGAATTGGATGATAGCTTCGTGCTCACTGCTGAAATTCCCGGCATTGATGTCACCCAATTGGAAGTGACGATTGCGGCAAATTGCCTGACGATTAAAGGCACGCGGATGCCGCCTGAGGAAGCTCGGGAGGACACGTTCCGCCGTCAGGAGAGATTTCACGGGCCGTGGCAGCGAAAGATTCAATTGCCCGATCGCATTAACGAAGACGGAATGCGGGCTGATTACAATTGCGGAGTTCTCCGAGTTACGCTTCCCAAGGCCCCTTCATCTGCTGCGCGTCAGATCAAAGTTAACGAAGGTCCTTAGCGTCCTTTCGCTGGCGAAAGTCTATCACAATGAATGAATCTCAAAATCCTGCTCAGCCGTCCGATTCGACTTCGATGATTCCGGCATCGACCGAGGCCACTTCCCCGGCGCGTCTGCTGTTTAATCCTCCCATTGATATTTACGAGACTCCGGACGGGCTGGTGCTGTATGCGGATCTTCCGGGAGTTGATTCCGAGGGCCTTGATCTGCAGGTTCAGGACAATCGTTTAACATTGTTCGGACGAGTGTCATCTGACCTTTCTGAGTCTGCTCAGATGATCCATCAGGAGTATCATGTCGGCGATTTTCTGCGTTCGTTCATCCTGAGTGATGAGGTTGATCATGATCAGATTCAGGCGAAGCTGATCAATGGTGTTCTGCGTGTCGAACTGCCCCGCGCCCCCAGCGCGAAACCGCGACGGATTGAGGTGTCCGGCGGATAGAAGTGCAACTGGCACTTCGGCGTGTGTTGATTAAGTCTCAGTTGAGAATGCGTCCGTTTAACCCGACTCGAAGAGGAGGCGGGGCACTCAGTGCCTCCTCCTTAAGTTGGGTTAAACTATTGATCCACGCCTGCCCTTCGACAGGTTCCCGAACTACGTACGCGGCTGACTGGCTGCAAGCCGCGAGGTACAGGCAGACCGAGTTAATTCAAATCATTTGAATTGGCATACTACAGTTCCCGATTTCTCAGCATCGTCTTGTTGGAATACTCAGGTGCGAATTTGTTTGTTCATGTGCGGCGTTGTGCTTTCTGGCGTCCCAGGTTGTGGTGAATCGTCTGGTCGTGTCGAGTTCTCCGGCAACGTCACGGTTTCTGGTACGCCACTGACGGGTGAAATTCGCTTTTTGCCTGACGCAAAAGGCCCGATGGCGACGACGAAGATCGACAATGGTGCTTATCAATTTACGTCCGAAACGGGTCCCCTGCCTGGCGAGTACACCGTGATCATCGAATCAGTGCCCGCAGCAGCAAAGAAGGGAGCTACAGCCGAGCCTGTTATTCCACTCGAGTGGAAACTGACGCGACGCATCGAAGCAGGCTCGAAGAACGAAGCTGATTTTATGCTGGACCCAAGCGCAGCAATCGTCTCAGAATAAATGTTTTCGTTGGAGTTTGTGATGTCTCAAGTGCGACGTGGTTTTACGCTGATCGAACTGCTGGTTGTGATTGCCATCATCGCCATTCTGATTGCGTTGTTACTACCGGCTGTTCAACAGGCACGGGAGGCGGCTCGACGAACTCAATGTAAAAACAATCTCAAACAATTAGGTCTCGCGCTGCACAACTATCACGATGTGCATCTCGTCTTTCCACCTGGCAGTTTGCGAGGTACCGGTTTGGCATGGGGCTGGGTGTCTCACACGTTGCCGTTCTTTGAGCAGGCAAACGTGTACAGCACAATCGATTTTACAGCAACAGACTGTGCGGTATTTCTTAAAGCACAGCAGACTGCCGGGAAGTCGAATGCGACATCGGTCCTGCTTCCGATGCTGACGTGTCCCAGCGATCCTCGCAGTGGGGATCAGTTGTTGAGCGGTCCTGCTGGTCCGTATCCAAATACCTATGACGTGGGGAAAGTTTATCCGGCAAATTACATCGGTGTCGGTGGCACCAAAGAGAGCGCCGCATGGTGTCCATTCAATGGAATCACCAACGGAGACGGAATACTTTACACGAGCAGTCGTGTTCGAATCGGCGACATTACCGACGGTACGTCAAACACATTTCTGGTTGGGGAACGCGGGATCGTAACGGATTATGGATGGGGCTGGCCGATCTGTGGCGGAACGGAGTGCGAACAATACATCAGTGCCGAACGTGGTCTAACGCCAGCCGACAATCCACCCGACACGCCGAACATCGAACGGCGATTCTGGAGTTACCATGTTGGCGGCAATCAGTTTCTGCTCAGTGACGGTTCCGTGAGATTTTTATCAACCAGCATTGATCATGGTACTTTTGTTTCACTTTCGTCTCGATCTGGTGGCGAAGTGATTGGTGAGTTTTAAGCACGCACGCATAAGTTTTTGAGCATGATTTATCTATCGGCGAGCCAGCGGCGTAGGCGAATTTCAAGAACACTGACAGACCGCCCATTCCACATCGACGATCGCAGTAAACCGGTGACGGCTGTTTTAAGTTGAGCGATTTCAACGCGATTGCAGCGTTCTGAATGATTTCAACGCAAGGGCGCAAGGGCGCAAAGAATAGTTGCAGATCGGCCATACATCTTGACGGACTTTTCTGTCTCCTTGCACCGTTGCGTCTCTGCGGCTTTGCGTTATTACTTTAAATTCGTTGCTGGTCAACCTTCAATTGGTGAAGTGAGATCGTTAGCGAATCCGAGCGTTTCGATTTCATTTTTCACCACAGAGCTCGCAAAGTCCACTGAGTAACTCAAGAGATCGGTGATTCAAGCCGACGTTGGTCATCAACTCTGTGTCCTCTGTTGTCCGAATTCAAATGAACTGCTTCTGTTTCACCCTTCAAAGAATCTCCGAATTCTCGGAGCCTGCGATTCACCGTCACGCTCGCCGACCTGCATCATTCGTTCGATAAACGTCGTTTGAAACAAGACGGTGCTGAGAAAGTCCTGACTGCCAATGTCGCCCGCGCCCAGTCGGCCTAACAGATGGTGGAGCGTTGGAGGGATTTGGTGTCGAAGTTCATAAGCGATGGCTGCAATATCTTCCGAAGGACGAATGACGAGCAACTTGATTTCACGAAATCCCATTCGTCGTTCCGGTGGAAGTTCGTGGACGAGCTTGTTGATCATCTGCATTTCCACAACATCGTGATCGAGCTGGTCGAGAAACACAGCGTTGTAGAGCGATGAAAGAACTGTAGCTGGTGACGGCGGCTCCGTCACCGGACGAAGCTCGCAGCTTCCCCCCACATAATGATTTGATATCGCCAGAATACGATTGGCTCCCAACAGCAGTGCTGGTGCCAGTGGACTCACAAGTCGAATACCGCCGTCTCCGTACCAGTCTTCATCAATCTGAATGGGGGGAAAGAAAAGCGGCAGAGCAGCCGAGGCCATCACGTGTTCAACAGTCAGTGGCGTGTTGATATTGCGTCGTCTCATCTGCCCCCAACCCGCCATTGCCTGACCCTGATGAAATGTCACGGTATCTCCCGTTCCATACGATAATGCTGTAAGTGCCACGCCCTCTAATCGGCCGTGTTCGATGTTCTCCTGTATCCCAGGCAGGCAGCCGTTATCAGCGTGCAGGGCATTGCGGAGAAACAGTCGCAGCGGCTGAGTGTCAACCATTCCATGAACGCCACGCACTCCAGGAGCACGCCCCAGCGCCAGTCGAATTCCAACTCGAAGCGCCCGCCATAACAGTGACGGGCCACTCGTGGTGAAGACGTTGTCCAGTTGCAGACTCCGCCACAATCCGGACAGGCCGTCGATTTTTTCGTGAAAGCTGCCGGTATGATTTGCAAGGTGCGAGATGTTGATCGCACCGGCCGAAACACCTGTCAGAATGGGAATCCGCAGTTCCGGATATATTCGAGCGATAGCTCGCAGCACTCCGACCTGATAGGCAGCACGCGCTCCACCACCGCCGAGCGCCAGAGCGATTCGCGGTGTCTGATTTTGAGTTTCCTCATTGCCAGCCAGATTCATGGGTGCGTGTTCAGTCATGAGCCAACATGTCGGTCGTTACTTGATGGATATGAAAGTTAACCGTGTTCCGTGCCATTCACAATCGAACGCGATTTCTTGACCATCAGGAATATCCACGGGGCAATGAGTCGCCATATCTGAATCTGGAGCAAGAAAAAAGCAACGCACCAAGGGACGACCGGCGAAAAGTGAGATGATGTCACGACGACCACGAAACTGCCCGGCTGGAACTTGCTTTCATGTGATCAATCGAGCGGTTGCGCGATTGACCTTGGTCGAATGAAGCCTGTGGCGCAGAACGTCTGGAAACGCAGAATCACGTGAGTTGCTCAGTGAATGGCCAATTCCTCAACCACGGACCTGAGTAGCGATGGTGAATCGAGCCCAAAGCGAAGCCGAAGAAAAGGCCATTCGAAAGTGTTTGAAAAGGGGCCAACCTTATGGAAGTGATTTGTTCGTTTCACAGTCCTCCGTTCGACTTCAGCTCGAACATACGCTACGTTCACGAGGAAGGCCAAACAAAAAGTGACAAATCCACAAACAATGAGCTGCGTCCCCTTTTTGCCGCTCTTGATGTTTTCTGATCGCAATACGACTCCGGGACGAAGCGTGATGCGAAATTCACGTCGTCAAGCTGGGTGGGGGGGGGCGATTTAGGGTGGCCGACGTTTCGTTGGGCCTGAAGACAACCACGGAAACCGAAGCTCTTGAAGATCGTGCCATGCTTGATGGTGATCCCTATGGAATGGGCGGATCAATGCCCGGTGGCCTGGGCACCGGCGGAACCGGCTCGACGACAACCATGCCGACCGGAACAGGCACAACGGGTGGCACCGGCACAACAACTACAACGACTGGAGGCGGAACCACGGGCACAACAATGGCGGGTTCGTTCCTTGGTGCGGTCAATGGCGGCGTGTTGCGGCCGAGCGGGCAGGAATGGTTTGAGACCTTTGGCACTGATCCGCTCTCGGGAGTCGTGTGAGTGCATCGAGATTTACCAGGCGGATTGTCATTATCGTACTCTTCAGATACGGCCTCCACGCTGCCAATTGTCGCCATCGACACAACATGGAATTCCGCAAGCCTGCCAACCGGCCCGTTAACAGCCACATTGAAAATCAACGGTGTCACACAATCGAGTGTCGTCATCGATCACACCGGCTTGCAGCAAGGATCACCGCTTCGCATCGCTCTGCAAGCTTCAACGCCATTGGCTTCGGGCAAGTACGACGCACAAATCGAAGTCTCCGCACCATCGGGAATGTACACTCAAACGCAAACATTGACGCAACAGGTACTGGTTGAAAATCGCACGACAAGCGCGTTCGGCAAAGGCTGGAGCATCTCGGGCCTTGAACAATTGATACCACAGACCGGCGGCACTTTGTTTGTCAACGGTGCCGGAGTCCGCACGTGGTACGACTCCAGCGGGATGGCGATGCCCGGCATGATGGCCAATTCGCCGCTCGTCCAACAGACCGACATGTCATGGCGACTGAATCAACCAGACGGATCGCATCATACGTTCGATGCAACTGGACGACTGATGGCAAAAGTCGACGCTCTTGGCAATACGCTGAGCTTCGACTGGGACGCAACCTCAGGACTCTTAACATCCTTCACCGATGCTGTAGGGAGAATGACCACGCTGGCGTATACGAACGGAAAGTTGAGTCACGTCACCGACTATTCCGGCCGTTTCGTCGTATTGACACACGGCGCAGACGGGCAGCTCACGACCATCTCCAGTCCGTCGTCGTTTCTGACGGGTCCGTGGAGTCCGCCGGTGATGACGAAATGCCAATGGACAGATTCTGACAATCGTGGCAACTGATCCGGATGGCAGCGGACCGTTGCCGTCACTCGTCACGACGTATGTCTACAACACCAGTGGCCTGACGACGCAAATCACGCTGCCGACAGGTGGAGTTCGCATGTGGACATACAACGGTCAAAACCTGCCGCTCACGGCCACGAATGAGCTGGGCCAGACGACGTCCTATGTCTGGAACAGTAACCGCACACTCGCCTCGGCCACAGCACCCAACGGAGCGACGACGTTGTATGCCTACAACGCTCGTGGCCAGGCGACGATCATCACGCTGCCTGATGCTGATGGCAGCGGTCCCCTCACGGCTGCAACTATGACGTCGGTATACGACACTTTCGGTCGGCGAACCAGCCAGACGAATCCGGACGGCACATCGCAAGCATGGCAACACAATGATCTCGATCAAGTCACCGCCGCCACTGATGAACTTGGTCGCCAAACGCAGTACTACTATTCATGGATGGGACGAGTTGCTCGAATCAACCTGCCCGATCCGGACGGCACCGGCCCTCTGCCTGCACCGAGCGTGCATTACAACTTCGACGACCTTGGTCGCATTGAATCGGAGTTCAAGTCGAACGTACTATTCAAGACGTATATTTACAACGCTGCAGGACAGATCAGCAGCGTTACCTTGGCTGATCCGGATGGTGCCGGATCGCTGACCGCCGCCACAACCGCGATGGCGTACGACACTCTTGGTCGGATGACGTCTCAGACTGCTCCAGGCGGTGCAACACGCAGCATCACCTATGATTCCATGGGCCGCGTTCTCACGAGCACGTCGCCCGATCCGGATGGTGCCGGACCGCAGCTCGCCGCTGTTACGACATTCACTTATGACGAACTCGGACGCAGAAAAACCGTGACCGATGCGCTCGGTGGTGTGACGACAGTTATGTACAACGCCGCCGGATTTCAAACGAGCGTCACCAACGCTCTTGGCTACACGTCGAGCGTTACGTACAACGTCGGCGGTCAGGTTTTGACATCCACAAACGCGCTGGGAGAAACGACCACGTTTGGCTACGACGCCTTTGGCAACACGACATCCGTGACTCTGCCCGCTCCGGACGACAGCGGCCCGCTTCCCGCACCGGTCATCACATCCACGTATGATTTGTATGGACGCAGCGTGTCCACGACGGATCCCAACCGAGCGGTTTCGACGACACAATACAACATCAACGGTCGAGTCCTGAAACAGACCGCTGCTGACGGCTCGTTCGTCACGATGAGCTACGATGCGGCGGGACAGGCGACGTCAGTTACGCAACACAGTGGCGTAGGCTTCCAGCCTGCGATGACCCTCACCATGTCGCTCACCCGTGACAACCTCGGCCGTGTCATATCGACCACTGATCCTGCGGGCACAACATCGTCCACGTTTGATGCCGCTGGCAACGTCGCGACGTTCACCGATGCAACCGGCAAGACTG